>Ga0209589_1010005_pt1 | contig 14016 bp, 6 predicted proteins | sample CowpeawhiteBW_FD_187525 | JGI IMG/M metagenome (GOLD analysis project Ga0209589, IMG submission 187525) | Root nodule microbial communities of legume samples collected from California USA - Cow pea white BW (SPAdes) (version 2) | ecosystem: Host-associated > Plants > Roots > Nodule | place: USA...
TAAAAAAAAAATTTTGTTAAAAAAAAAAAAAAAAAAAAAACTCACTTTCGTGATATTTATGTTTAAAACAATTAGTTCCCCGATTTTCATTTATTTCTGCACCAAATCATGATGAGATTAGCATGGGACAAAATGCTCGTGTTCATAAAAAAATAATGTGCCATGTTTCCAAAGCAAGAAAAAACAAAAGAATGGTGTCTTAAATGTAGCAAAAAATGAAAGATTTAAATTTTGAAGTAAAAACAAATGTGGTAAATAGTGTGGAGGCAATTTGTATAACTTGCTTCCATATTCACTACAGCTATTGAGTAGGTTTGATTCATTGCACCTCAACCTAACTAACCCATGTGAGTTATATCCAATAAACAGTGCAAAATCAATAACATTCACTACCCTACCTAGGTTCCAAGAATCTCTCGATATATGTCAACAATTTCTGATACCTACTGTTTCTCCACCATGCAAAACTCCAATCTTCCCCTATATATAAACACATATACACACACAACACATGTTAATTCCAACAATATCATCCATTGTTTTTGCTAGCAATGCCAAAGTTTCAAGGTGAAGATCAAGAGATGAGAAAAGCACCAAAGGGGCAATTCGTAGTGTACGTGGGGGAACAACTAACAAGATTTACCCTACCACTCTCTTACTTGAAGAACCCTATTTTTCAACAGCTGTTGAAGAAATCTGCAGAGGAATACGGTTACAGTGACTCAAGAGGCATAGTTCTTCCATGTGATGAATCAACCTTCCAAAACTTCATCAACTCCAACATCACCATATATACCAGTTAAAAAATCTCTTGAATATTGCTACCACTTTTTTAACTTTTCTGACGATATTCATGGTAGCAGTTCATGATACTGCATATATAAGGAACATGCCTTGTATAATTATTTTTTGTAATTTTTACAGCTCCCAACGTTGTTTCCGTAGGAAGCTGAAACAATTTTCATTGTAGAGAAAGAATGGTGTTATTTGTTTGTTGTTTATTGGTTTGGAGAGTGTTAGAAGAAACATATACAAAGTGAAAAGTTGTCTGTTCATTCATACACAGCGGAGTTTGTGGACTTGTCTTTTGATAATACGTGGAAAGAAGTTGTTGCTTATATATACGGCCAAACCATGACACGTAAAAACCACAAGTGTGATGAACATTACCCAACAACATGTAAGATGTAAGAAAAGTTGGAGGAAGAACCAAACAAGTGTTGGTGTTTTCTACACACTGTTCTTTAGGTAATTATGTTGGTCAGAGTGTAATCAAGACTCTGTGATTCCAATACATTAAAACTCATTTGTTATCGCAAGTGTTAAAAGTTTTAAATAAATTAAAATAAAGTTTATAAAAATAATTTTTATTTTTCATATTCACTTATATTTCATAAATATATTTAATAATTAAAATACAATCTATACGTTCTGTCTAACATTACTATTAATTATTTAAATATAACTTGGATATATATATATATATATATATACATATAATTCTTTTGAAATATTTTTTATCTCATTACATTAACAATAGAACTAACTTGAAACTCATATCAGGGATCAAATAGATAATGAATTCAACAATTTTAAACATGATTATTCTAGAAGATATAAAAAAAATTCCTAAGGTTAATACTTTAACTATTACATGTTCATTTATTTATATTTATAAGACTACTTAATGTATCATAAGTGAAGAAAATGATTATATTTGATGATAATAAATTATTCAATATATATATATATATTGAATTATTAAATATTATTTGTGTGAGAATCCAAAATTTTCTTATTTTTCAGAAAATCCCTTATTCTCTTTAACCTTAGTTCTCTCAAAACCTTCCTTTTCTCTCTCAAATTTTCGATTAAGCTCTAATCTTTTTGGAAATCTAATGTCATAAGACTAATCTATGTGAAGAGCTTTATCAAAAACCTCCAATTAATTTCTTTTAATGGTGAGTTTGAACTTCTACTCGTTTTTTATAGAGCGAACTATTTTCTCTTACGCGTGCAATAAGCTTCCTTTTGATTTCATATTGTCTTCTTTAATTCTTGATAAAGACCCCTTTGGTTGAGATCCTAAAATTGTACCTTCTTTTATTGTTTAGCTAGAGTGATTCTACGTGTGAGAGTCGTATAAGAGAAAAGAGTAGTGCTAAGGCAAAGTTTATAAGGTAAGCAAAACTAAATTTCCTTGTAAATGTAATGTTTTATTGTTGATAGATATAAATGGTAGTATGATTATTGGGATTGTGGAATCATCAAGTAGGGGTGAATTGATGGTTTGGAAATGTTGAGCCATGGTTGATAATGTTCATGTTATGAAATTGGTATGGAAATAGTGATGGAAGAGTTGACTTGCAGAAAATTTGATGAATGAGTGTGATTTCTATGATGTATGACTAAATGATTTATTTGGGTTTGGTTGATTTATTGTCTTTGAAGTAGTAAAGATTGTGCTTATGACTCTATTATTATATGAAGGGTAATGCCTAAAGAAAGTATAAGCATATAGAAAAATCCAATTAAAACTTTAAATAGTATATCTAGATATCTTTTGGATGATGAGAATGTGATTTGTGCCTTGGGCAAATTGTGATTGATTGTTAGATGGAAATGAGAATTAGCTAAAGCTAGATGAAAATACCTTAAATTGTACTAATATTTAGTTTTTTGTTGCATCACTGCTGGACAATAAGTAATCATAGTTGGGCACCACCACAAAAAGGGTGTTCCAAGGGCGTAATCGTTGGACAGTGCCTAGCTATTGTTGGGCGTTGGCAAGACAATAACCCCTTGATCTGGTGGGGCTAGGCGGTGATTGCCTAGTGCCGAGCAATGCTTTGAGAAATTTCTTGTCTACTAGAGTGGATTATATTGTACTAAATAGTTATCTTTGCATGTCACAAATTATATGTATGATTGTACTGAGTAATGTTTGACAATATAGGGTCAACTGTGAAAAATTATAGTGTGCTATAGTTGCCAAATTAGTTATTTCCAAAGGGGAATACTACTTTGGGGTAAGTCCAAATGTATTAAAGGAGACTTGTTATGTGGGACTATCCTAACTCTACTAGTATCCAAGTTACATAGAGAAAGATATCTAGGTGGTGAGGGTTAAATGAGGTTTCACTTGAAAATGGGTATATATGAAAGAGGATCATATTCAGGGAGCTAATGAAGTTAACATTGTCATAACTTGATGAATCATATTGGTTTATTCATGATACAAGTTGTAAAAGGTGCAAAGTTTAATGAGTCTATTCAATACACTAGTATACCAAAACCAACATCTAGATGTATTTCTTTGGTTAAGCCATGTGGGTTGAAATGTAATTGAGATTTTAGGATAGAGTCATGTGGGCTGATGCTGGATAATTTATTATAATGAATCTGAATAATTTGAGTATTTTGGTAATTTTTATGGAAAATGTTCGCTATCTGAATGATTCAGTGAAGTTGATGGGAAAAAAGAGGAAGGTTGTGTTAATGATGGATTCTATACTAGGGATGTCAACGGGGCGGGTAGGCTACGGGTAGTAGTTCCCTCGTACCCTATCCGCTAGCACTACAAGAAAAGGTCTTATTAGTAACCAATTTTAGTGACTAAAAGTTGTTAGTCACTATAGTGACCAATTTAGATACCAATTTACAAACTTAAAATTTATTGGTTACTAAAAGAGACACTAATATAAATAAAAAATTATAATTGGTCACTAAATTTGTCATTAATTAATTAGAGACCAATTTAGTAACTAAGTTATTTTGGTAGTCAAAACTTAGGTAACTAATTTTTTGTGACCAATTTTCTTTGGTAGTCAAAACTATGGTAGCTAATTTTAAAAACCAATTTAGTGACCAATTATAGTTTTTTATTCGTAATAGTAACTACTTTAGTAACCAATAATTTTTTTACTTTGTAACTTGTATTTAAATTAGTCATTATAGTAACTAACAACTTTTGGTCACTAAAATTGGTTATTAATGAAGCATTTTCTTGTAGTGTGGATAAATATTTTTGACATCCCTATTCTATACCCAAGATTTGTTTGGTTAATCTTATGATATGTTATTGTTGTTTTGGTATTATGTTTTTTCTTTTAAATACATTAGTTTATCCTTGCCTTTCTTCTTTGTGTTTATTTTGATTTTTCTTTTTTGCAATAATCATATATTAGTACGTGAGCAGAGATATGTACATAATAGTGGTAGTAGTACGAGTGTAAGAAAGATAATCAAAATCATAGAATAATAGTTAATTTAGATGATAATGTATATTAAAATTTTTATAACGAACTTTATTATAGTGTTTAATGTATATTTGGATGTTAGTTTGAAGAGCTCAAAATTACTTTTATTTTCAAAATAATAAATTAATTTTCCTTTATTTTTGTATTTTGAAACTTAAAAAAAAAAAAGGCGTATGGAAGATTTATTATTATATACACATTCCTAGATGTCTTTATTAATGTTTTTACATTAGTCCCCTTACACAAATAACATGTTTTACTTTTCCTTTTATCTTTTTCAACGTTAAGCTTTAGTTCATTCTCTAACAAATTGAATTGTCTGTAATTGATTTTTTAATGTTTTTTTTTATGGACAGAGTGATTGATATTTTAAGATAAAATTCTATTTTAAAACTAAATTTTTTAAAATATTAGTTAGATTTAAATATTCAAATCGTAACATCCCAAAATATATTAGGCTATTAGGACATTACGCAGTAGTAAACAAAATTCATAACATATCTATAACATATTTTAAGTATAATTACACGACATAAACAAAACTATATTATAAAAAAGTATTTAAAAGAACTTTCAAGTTACTACAAAATATAATTCTTGAAAAGATGATATACATCATCATCTAAATTAAGGAGTAAACCTAATAAATGCTATTAAAAACTAAAACCAGAAAATCTATTATAATTTAAAAAATATTTAAATCTGCAAATTAAAAACCAAAAAGATTGTTAAGGACTACTTCTAATTATTTAATTTTTAAATCCACAAATTAAGGAATAAATTGATTATTTAACATTATCTTAGGAATATTTACGGTAAAAAAATATTATATTAACCACTTTAGCAATTTTACACATTACTTTCCTGATTTCCAATTCAAATGTTGACTCTGCCGCAGGTTTTAAAACAGTGCTTATTAAATGGTTTATGACATTTAAAAGATGTTTTAAGCTTTTATCTCTAATAATAATAATAATAATAATAAAGTCTTAGGTGACTTTTAATTGCTTTTAGTGAGTGGGTAGCATTAAAACAATGGGCGCCTAGGCATTTTTCTAGATAACCATCCACATTTCTCACACATAAGTATTAATTAGGTCACCGACAACAACTTTTACTTTAGTCACAAAGCATCTTCGTTCATATAAAAATTGTTTAAAATTGAATTAAAAAAATAAATAAAATATATTCGCCAAAGAAATGAAATAAAAAAGAGCATTCATATTCGCCTCTACAGTTTTTAGTTAAGCTTTCTCCAGTAGAGTTTCTGTCCCTTCACTCATTTTCCAAATTCCATGTACGCAATCACAATCACAATCACGTCTTTTAACATCAAATACTTTTCAACCGGGACTATTTAAAGTTTCTTGAGTTTGTTTAATTTAGCATAGAGAGAGAGAGAAAAAGGAAAAAGATGTGATTAGGCTACTATGTTGTCCCTAACCATGAAGATGGTTTCTCTGTCACTAAAGTCAAATTTCTAAACTTGGAAACGCAATACAATCCCCTAAAAGATGATTATCGGATTATAAAAAATATTAAGAAATTGCGGATGCAAAGATAAATCTATTATAAAATAAAATATTAAGAAATTATAAATGCAAAAGATAAATTTATTTTGAACAATTTATTTAATTGAAGTTGATTTTATGAAGATATATTACTTTTTTTTTATCAGCATGAAGATACATTACTTGGTTTTCAATTTTCTTAAGACCGAATTCTAAAATCCTATCATGTAATATCAGATGATATATTAAAAATACTTTAAACAATTAATCATAATACTAAACCCTAAATATAATTGAAGAATACAACCAATAGCAATAAGTTTTGTTATCCTATTTCAGTTCAACCAAACATAACATAAACGTTGCCAATATTAAAATAGTCGTTCAAAATCGTTGTACCTCAGTCATTCTATGTTGAAACTTGAAACAATTTTTTAGACACGTTTAATACATTTAGAAAACACGTGTTTATATATATTGTAATTATTGCTGAAATTTGATAGTACACGTTCTGAGCATAACAAACTCGTGCTCCAATGAGACAGGGAAGGACTATTACACGGAAGGGTAGCATTAAAATAATTAAAAAGTGATAGAGATAGAGATAGAGATAGAGATAGATGGGAGGGCACGTGTTCTAAAATTCATACCTATCTCCCAAAAACAATTAGACATCCGATAAATTCCTCATTGATTGTGTTTAGAAAGATAAATGATAAAAAACCTATAACAAAATTCATATTCAGTCTCAACGTCATCAACTACTTAGACCTGTTTCTTCTTATCTAAATTAGATACAGCAAGCCGTTGTCGCCTCTTCCAAGCCGGGATCTTACCAGGGAAGGCCCATCTCAATACTCTCTCCCACGAATAGCAAACCAAAAACATTAGAAAAGCCCAAATCAATAGTTTATCCCTTAATCCCACTGGCAATGGCACTAACTTCAACCAGTCATTCAACTCCCTGAATAGATCAGATGTAATCACCGTGAAGAAAATAACAGCAGCAACAAGCGCATACCGGAACGGTCTGTTTTCAGAGATACTCTGGTTGAACGGATGGCCCATATAGTTCACAGCGAATGTGGCCACCTGAAGCATCATGCTCACCATATACGAAACAGTATTCACCAGGTTAGGATGAAAATCTGCATCAGGTTCAATGCATTCATCTGGCATGTATTTTTCAGCTTCTTTCACTGATGAAATCAGGAAAAGCAGGTGAATAGAAAATTGCCCCAAAAGGGAAAGGAAAACATAGGCGCAGAAGATGTTGGGGTGAGGACGTTCAGCGGAAAGACTTGGAAGAGGGCGTGCATGTGAGATGAAGAGGAAAAATGCAGCCGTGAATACACCACTTATTGTAGCTTGTACGTCACCTAGCTTCACACCATCCAGATACATAACACTCAACACATATGCAGTAGCCAGACAGTTCAGACCCAGAATTTTGAACATCTGGAGGGTAGTAACTAGAGTACTCCGACCTTGGCGAATTATGTCAGTGGTAGGAGCAACAGATGCATGCTTAGCGGTGAATGGAGATGCCATTGAAGCATCACCAAGCTTCACAATGGGTGCACGACCATCTCCTTCCTCATTAAGCTCGTCAATCATCTTCTTAAGCTTCTGCCGTTGCATCTCAACAGCTGCTTGATGGCGGTTACCAGAAGAGTGGCTACTGGAATCTGATTTTGAAGCAACTTTGCTTTTGGAACTGCCTTCACCGGCACTCTTTCCAGATGTTTCCAATGCAGACTTAGATTTCTTTTGCTTAACAGATTTTGAACCTTCTTCTTTTGACGAATCTGAAGAGGAGTTTCCACTTTGAGTTGGAGGAATTGCATTTAGAAGAGCGATTCCTACATGGGCCTAAACCAGAAAAGTTAGTTTGAGACTTTCAGACTTTATTATTTCTTTGGTAACTTCAATATAATGCCAATTTATGAATAGCAGCAACAAATTAATATCAGTGATAACAGAATACCACATTTAAATGTTTATAACTTTTTATTTACAATAATTAAAAAACTCACTGGAGACTGAAGTAACATGGCTACATATTCAAAAACAGTTTCTAATAGGTTATCCCATAATCAAGAGGACCAAACTGAGAGTCAAGCTAGTTCAACCCATAATCATGGATGAGTTGGATTGCAAAAATAAAGAAAAAAAATCAGCTCACATAAACCCCAGATTATTTTTTATGGAGTTCAAGATAGACTAGGCAAATTCACGGTGAATCGGGCAAGCTCACAGATTTCTATATATTTAATCCAGAAATTTGAATTTTTCTTGAGTTGAAACATTACTCAGCCCAGTTACGTTGGCTCAACGGCTGGCAGCCAAACAAGTACGGTCTAGTGGCTTATTTTGACAACTCTCCTTGAATGATTTTTTTGTGGGCACGGAGGTTGTAATATGTAAGCAGACTAAACTGATTAAAGACAAGAGTAATTTCAGAAAAACAAAATATAAGTTATAAATATAACCTATACACATTACCTGCTTCAAAGCCCCAACATCATTGGTTCCATCCCCACACATCAAAGTTAACCGTCCAACTGTTTTGAAAGTGGTCATGATAAGTTCTTTTTGTTCGGGAGCAACCCTGGCAAAAACCTGAGACAAAAACAACTGTCATTGATGAAGCCAGTATCAAAATCTTTGTTCTAATGTTTAGCTAATTGGCATTGATCAGAACCTTCACATGAGGAATAACCACAAGATGAGCTGATGTCTGTTGTAACATCTCAATACAATCACCACCAATACAGAGATCATGGGTCTCCGATAAAGATTCAACCTCTTTCTCACTGAAACCAATTATAAATATTATCAGTCTAAATTGTTTTAAAAATGAAAAGAAAATCATAATGACTGCAAAAGAGCATGTATGAACTTTGGAAGAATTGGCAGCAAAACTCCAGCTTAACAATTTTGCATAACAAGTCTACCAGAGAATGTTATCAATCTAAGGCCAATAAAGGGATCTCACATTCAACAACTACCTGTCTAAAACTTAAAAAGAACATAACTGTATGCATAGGAATGTGCAGCCAGAAAAGAACAATAATTACCTGTACCGAATGTTTTCAGTCTCGTCAGGTGACACCCAATTATATCCCTCACCATTTCGTGCTGGTCCAAGGATTAAAGTAGGTTTTGATATAATATGAACTTGGCTAGCAACATGACAAGCTGTCAAAGCTTGGTCACCGGTAATCATCACCTATAAATTAAATTGAAGATGCTAGTCAGTTTCTTCTTGCTAATTTAAGTAAGGATCCCAAAACCCCTTTCTCAGCCCTCATCCACCCTAAAGCAGGGGAGTTCGTGTTAACAATTTAACCCAAAGGTATCCAAAATCAATGATCAGTAGAAAACATTGTACAACAAGATAATCCTGAATGAGATTAATGAACTCTACAATAAAATTGGGTAATATGAAGATTTGAAGCTCAGATTACTATTGTTATCGAATGGATCATGTTGAAAAATATCTTAAGAGAGTTAGTTATGTTGATCCAAGGAACTTGAATACCTATTGCAATAATCAAGACTCAATGACACTAAGACTTACGCTACAAGCTTTGTAGGAAAGTTGGTAATGATTGATACTCACTTACCAACTTATGGGGGGTGTTGTAAATAATAGATTATAAGAATAAAAATATTATCAATATCTCCATAGTAATTAAGAAAAAATATCTTAAGAATCTTCCCACATTTCAGCGTATTTTTATTTCCCTATTTTAAAGAATTTGATCATTACAAATAGAGATGAAGAGAATGTAATTAACATGATTGTTATCAATAAAGTAATTCTATTTTTTCCTTACATAGTTCAAGTAAAACAATCAAATGATAACAAACAAATTTCATGTAGATGTTTCCCCAAAATTTATTCCCACAGTACACATTCCGCATCTTTTGACAACTTCTGGCGAAATTTGCAGTCAACTGAATCACATTGTAGCCCCTCATCGGTTATCCCTTGTCCCTAATGTGTTGGGCCAAATGTTTCTTGAGCTGAGAGAGGGTATTATTATAAAACCCATTGTTTGAGTTCAAAACAAAGATTCAATTCAAGCCCATGGGAGATTACCAACTTGAGACATTGGATGGTCTTTGATGGGGGAACTCTGCAAGAACCACCTCTGCATATCCAGTGCCTTTGATAGCAATGTCTACCTGTACGGTTTCACTGTTTAGTGGTTACAAAATGATGGACTGACAGGCTCTTCCTCCAAAAAAATAAAACTCCTTTGGGTTCAAGGATTCTAATGATCTCACTATTTTGAGATCATTTGGCATTCCATCATGGTTTTCTTGATGTAACTGATAGAGTATCCCCTTTCTGTTTCTCCCTCTGCAACCACCAAATGTGGCTGACTGCACCTTTCTGCCCAAGAATGAACCTTGGTATTATTGCAGAGCATTCTGACCTCCCTTGCATGGTTTTCTTGACAGGCTTGATTGGGTGGGGATCAACCTCCTCCTAAATACATTTTTTATGTGTGATGTCCTTTTGCATCCACCTTAACAACCATATCTTGATCTCTTGTATTCCCTCAATCTTCTTCATGTGAGAGGGATGTGTCTCCACCCTTTCCTCATCTATAACCTTCTTCCCCTCGAATGATTTCTTGACTCTAAAAGAAAGCGCAGTTAGTGCTTCCAAGAATGATGTTGTACTGCACCTGAATTGGCTGCCACCCTCATAAAGCCACTTTTTTTCATATTCTTGCCCTTGAACACTGTTTTCTTCTCACAATCTGAAAACTCATTGCCTTTCTTAAATTCAAAAAGTTATTCTTTGATTTTCCTCATGTCTACCAAACACTGCCTTATGAAAATCATGCTTGTTTTCAAACCTGTAAGCATATTCCCATGACACTGGCCAATATCTCCAAAGCACTCACGCTACTCTCCATCATGCACCTTGAAGGTCGGACTGATTTCTAGGAACCAAGAATTAAAAGAGAAAGAAAAGAAAGATTTTTGTGGAATAAATTGAAAAGAACAGGAAAAAGGAGAGCATAAGATTCTCTCTTCAAGAGCTTCACACAGGATTTCTCCTTTCACAAGAGCTAAAACTTAATCTAAAAAATTGAACTACCCCCTCTTTCTCCTCAGATCATCATATTTATTTAACTCATCAACACCCTAACTAACAATCAACATCCTAACTGTATCAACTAATTCTCCTTTCCCACGGTCCAAACACCAACTAGTAAATTTCTGAATATAACCAAAGTCTGAAAACAGTCTTAAAAAACAATTATACCAGCAAATAAAACACACTTGCAAGCTATGAAGCTCAGACATGCCTCATAAATGACGTGTCCCGTGTCCAATACGTATCGGACACAAACACATGTACAATACTCGTACGACGCACATATCAGTAAAGTATTCAATTTGAAAGACATTTTTTTTGTCTTTGACATGATTTTGACATGGCTCCAACACAATATTAATAATCACAAATCCAATGATTTTCTAAAAACCCATAAACTTGAAAACTAATTATATAAGTTTCTATTATGATTATAAAAATAAGAAACAAATCTTAAATGATCACTACTTTTTGCTTTTTGGATATTAGATAGATAAATTAGATTCATTTCTGTGTTAGTTGCCAGTTTAAAATTAATATGTATATACTCATCGTGTCCTATGTCCTATATTCTTTTAATTTAACCGTATCTTTGTGTCCATGTCTGTGTAAAGATTTCAGGTGAAAGTTTTGTATTTCAGAAATGAGAGACAGCATGATGGGGTCATCCAATTCCAAAATCAATCACTATAATCCAAGACAATATTACGAAATCTTGTTAGAGTGTTATCTATTAATAGCTACAAACAAAAGTTGCAGAATCATACAATCCTATACAGTCTAACACATGATTAGAACAATTTTGACCCCAACCTTCGAACTACTGATGTTATGCCTAAAACTTATGGTTTTTATCCATCCTAAATGCCCATGCATTGTGGACTAGTAATTTTTGATATTTACTTTTCTTCATGCTTACCAAGCCCTGTTCCCACTAAGTTGACCACATGGATTCTACAATCCCAATATGCTCAACTCCAAAGTGCTTGAACAGATGTATCCGTATCATGATATATATTAAAATTTTAAACATCAAAAAACAAAATAGCAAATTTTCAACAAAATTTTTAAAAATTACTCTTGGCATCAGCATGTTAGCTAAACCTCAGCTACTTAAGTAGAAAAAAAGAGGCTATTTCCAGTTCATTTCCCCATAAAGGATGGAGCTTTTACATCTAGTAATTATTTTTCTTGAAAGAGAAGCGAATTTGAATGCCAAACTTACCAAATCATGTGAAGATTCCTTTAATTCAGATAAAACAGTGGCTGAATCTGATCTTATGGGACAATTAAATACCTGAAAACAGCAACATAATGACTTTTAGCATCAATGAAAAGGAAGAATGTCTAGAATTAACTCAGGTTATATGAGAATGTTGACTGATTACCACAAAACCCGCAAATGTTAGTCCACTCTCCACAATATCCCTATCCATGCTTCTAGCTTCACTGACCTTCAAGCATAAAAATAATAAGCAACAATAGAGACAAGCAAATGTTGAAAGTAATTAACGAAGCAACAAAATGGAAAAGAAGGAAGGCAACAAAGCAATCTTCTAGAGAGAATATGGGAAAGTGCAGTTCTCTGACTTAGTTATACTTAATTTTCAAATAAATATTGGCCGAATAATAGAAAAGGGGAAATTAACTTGAATGTCAAACTTTACAAAAATAGGTCTCATTAGAAGTTAAAGTCAAAATAGACACACACGGAACATGTTTTCCAACCAACAATATTTACCAACTTCAACAAATAAAATATGGCACTAAACTAAAATAATTATTCTTGTTCTCTCGTGCATAATTGAATAGACAGAGGAGAAATGTTCATGAAACAATGGAAAATCCATAATATACTCACTGTCATGTCAGCAAGGGACTTATAGGCCAGAGCAAGAACACGAGACCCTTGACGTGTGTACATTTTGTAGGTCTCAACATACGATGGTGGTACCTCAATGAGCCTGTCTTGTATAACTTCTGGAGCACCCTGAAAGAAAAGGTCATAAGAGTTTCTAAGAGGGAAACAATAAAGCAAAACAACCCCGTAACTCACTGGTTAAGAAAGAAGCAGGCTTTAAAGTAGCACCAACAAACCAGTCCACTCAAACATTTTACAAACTTAATATGCATTAAAGCTCTAGAAAAATGAGAAAAGTGTACTGGTTAGCCAACATTAATAGAACCAACTCCCAAATCCCAGTACCCAGAAAACAAAATAATGAATTTACAATTTGCCAAGAACTTATCAAATCAACACTTGCTGCAGCACATGCATATTTTTTTGTAGGAGTGCGACATAAGAAGGAACTAGGGTAATCACTTCGAATTTTAAATATATAAATCTGCCAACACACATCAGAAACAGATTCTGGACCTAACTCACTCCCAAAGCTAGCTGAAGGGAGTATATTTTAACCACATTTCTAGCCAATGTGAGACATCTTAAACATTTAACATACAAGTCAATCAAAGTGAAGACAACCAAGTGTAACATGCCCATTATAATTTTTATTTTCATTTTGTAGGCCCTAATCTTTTAAAGATGATTCCATTTTACAAAATTTGATGGGTTTTTACAATTAATTTCCTTATTAATTTAAAAAATAAAAAAGATTAATAAACAGAGAAGCAGCAATCGTTATATACAAAAATAGCATAAATCATAAATAATATGATAGAAATTATCATTTATAATACACATTTTTATATAGAGGGAGTAATAAAGAGAGAATTCAATAGAAAACCATTCTTCACCATTTAGGCTTTGGACAGATAGTCGATATTAGCCCTGACACCTCTTACGAGAGACATCCCCTATTAATACAACTAAGACAGGCCTTAATCATACAAGGAAAAACCTACCAGAAGATTTAAACTTAAACACAAATCTTAAAATGAAAGCTTTTAAATTGCAAATGTTATTCAAAACATTGAAAACGAAAACAATATGCTTTCTGGACGTTATTAATTCTTACACCTGGCATTTTTTCAATTAATTTTCCATTTCCCCAACTCAGACTTTATTGACCATTTCATAACAATCGAAAATAAAAGATACTACAGAGCATTTTACTTGGAGAGTATAAATGCCCAAGTCATGGTTTCATTGACTATAAGCCAA
>Ga0209589_1010007_pt1 | contig 14013 bp, 6 predicted proteins | sample CowpeawhiteBW_FD_187525 | JGI IMG/M metagenome (GOLD analysis project Ga0209589, IMG submission 187525) | Root nodule microbial communities of legume samples collected from California USA - Cow pea white BW (SPAdes) (version 2) | ecosystem: Host-associated > Plants > Roots > Nodule | place: USA...
TGTAGTCTAATTTTGCAAAGACATCCAAAAATATCAATATTTGCAAATAAATCCCTCTCCTTTGACTAGTCTTTGACCAGAGTTGACTGTTTGACCAACTTTTGAATGTTTGACCAGATTTGACCATTTGACTGTGCAATGACAGGATGACACGTGGCAGAGTCTTCTCTCTCCCAAATGAAACTCTCTCTCTCTCTTCTAGGGTTTCTGCCACAACACGAATTATGAGCTTCCATGGCTGCTGCTCTCACGTTTTTGCTGCTGCAGGTCCATCGCCTTGGTTGCGTCGTTTCGCGTTTTCCGGCGAGTTGCAGATCTGCGGTGGCTGGCGTCATGTGCGGGGAAGATCTGGTGCGTTGCAGATACAGTGTGGTTGCTCCCGGTGGCCATGGTTGTGCGCTCGTTGCTGCTGCGCGGTGGTTGACGGTGCTGGTAGCTGCAGGTGCTGCTGTGCGTTGCAGGTGCTCGCGGTGGTCGGAGGAACTCACGGTAGCTGCCGGCGAGGGTGGAGGGAGGACGACGGCTGAGTGCTGCTGTGGTGCTGTCATGGTTCGTGCTTTCCGGCGTGGTGGCTCACGGTGGTGGTCCGTGACATGGCTGACGGCATAGAGATGGAGGCTAGGGTTTGGGAGGTTAAAGGTGATGACGTGGCAACATGTTATTGGCTGAATTTTGAGTTGCTAGATCATGACACATGTCTTTATCTGATTGGTTAATTTAATATTTGGAGGATTGCCACATGGCATGATCTGAGTGAATTGGGTTTAAGTGGTAGGAGGGGTGCAGAACAGGTTTTTGTAGGAGGAGTGTGTAAGTAATGTATGGGGTACAAAAGTGAATTTTCCAGAACTTGCTAATTTCAACCTTTTAAAGGTGGTTTGTAACTTCAATCAATCTATTTTCCCACCTATAATGAGCTTAATCTTAACTTCAGCTGCATCAACAAACGTTTAAAATATACAAAAATAATTTATGCAGCTAAAAATCACTTTTAAGACATTTTTATCACACATGCTCAAACAGTCTAATTAACAGAATTATCAATTAAATCACTCTTTAAGCACACAAATTCAATTAAATACCCAGAATTAAATACTGAATGAGGGCAAAAATACGCACTCATCAGTTAACTACCATTTTTTGACTCCAAGTTGACTCCCTGATGTGGCAAGCATACGTGGATTTTCTTCTTTAATATAATTATTTAATAAAAGAATTATGTGGCAGTAAATTTTGTAAAGGCAGTTCCACTTTTTTTTTTTTAATTTCTCTCCCGCAAATTGTCTTTCTTCTTCCTTTAATCAAACGTTTTCAGTTTCGCAAATAAAGTATTGATTCTCTCACCCATGAAAGGTTCTTTCTTTATTTTGTGATGCGAAGAGGGAGAAAGTGTTAGGGAGAAAAGCAAAAGGTGGAAACATTGTTATGTATTCTCTCTCGCGCGTTGTCACAAGTGTTAGGGAGAAGAGGTTTTTCTTCGTGCAGAGGACGTTGAAGTGGTTTGGGAGAAAAGGTGAAGCACTAACATTTTGGTGGACCTAGGGATGAAATTAAATCCAGGATAGGGTGAGGAAGAAGACGAATTTCCATGGTCCCCTTTTTCGAAGGATCTATCTTGTTGTTGAACCCTAACGCAATCCCATACCCAATTGGTTGAAGGATTATTGTTTTGGATGTAGTGGCTTTAGGGTTATGGCTCCCTTTGTAGTTTTGGATCAAGTTCCGTTGCATGTGTTTTGCATTAGTTTGTGTTTTCGATTCATTTTTTTGTGTATTAAATAGTTTGAGTTATGTAGTTATCAGGTTTGCGAACCATATTTTCGTGGTGAAGAAGAAAGTAAAATTGGTTTTCTAAAATCTGAGATTCTGATTTTGTACAAAAAATGATAAGCAGGTCATCACTTAATTATTGAGTGGTCAATACATAAAGTTTGCAGTCAAATAAGGTCATGTGTTTTGGCTATTTTGGCCAAGTAATGCCACAATAAACAATTTCTGATAAAATTAAAGGTGGTGAACATATTTTCTCCCTTATAGGTGATCTTAGATTGTAAACTTGTACAAAAAGGGATAAACAAGCCACTAATTACTTGTGAATTGCTCACCAAGTGATAGTTGCAGTGAAATAAGGTCATGTGATGTTGGATAATTTGGACAAGTTATCCCATTTTAAACTACCTAAATATTATTTAACCCTGAAAAATATAATTTATTAGCATTGTATGATTTCCTAAAGGTTGTGAACATATTTTCTCCCTTATGGGTGATTTGAGATTGTGATCTTGTACAAAAGGGGATAAACAGGTCACCACTTAATTGTTAATTGGTCAACAATTAATAGTTGCAATGAAATGAGATCATGTGATGTTGGATTATTTGGACAAGTTATCCCATTTTAAACTATCCAAATATTATTTAACCTTGAAAACAATTTATTATCATGATATGACTTTCTAAAGGTGGTGATCATACTTCATATCCCATTGGTGATATGATATTTTGATGTTGTTCAAAAAGTGATAAGTAGGTCACCACTTAATTTTTAATTGTTCAACAAATAATAGTTGCAGTGAAATGAGGTCATGTGATGTGGGATAATTTGGACAAGTTATCCCATTTTAAACCACCCGGATATTATTTAACCCTGAAAATAGTTTATCCGCATGGTATGATTTCCTAAAGGTGGTGAATATATTTTCTCCCTTATGGGTGATATGAGATTGTGATCTTGTACAAAAAGGGATAAACTGGTCACCACTGAATTGTTAATTGGTCAACAAGTAATAGTTGTAGTGAAATGAGGTCATGTGATGTTGGATTATTTGGACAAGTTGTCCCATTTTAAACCACCGAAATATTATTTAACCCTAAAAACAATTTATTAACATGGTATGATTTCCTGTATGAAGCATTAGAAAGGGGTTCTCTTCGCCTGTGTAAAGCAATGGAAGAGAATTGGTTTGAGTGTTGTTGAGTATAATGCCCGATGTGTGATTCACCGAAGTTGTTACTCGTAAGTCCTTGAGGAATAAAGGAGATAGGTCTGGTGATGCAATGGCAGGACGACTCGAACCTTCTGGTTCTAGGAAACTAGATGGTGTGGTGGGGTAAAAGGTGGCAAAAAAGTAGAGCTTGGTTTTGATTACTATGTTTATTAGTTGGATGTGATGTTGAGTATTATTTGCAATGTCTTATTTTGCTAAATTTCATTTATATATTATTATTTATGGTTAGCTTATCCCTATTTATTTGTTGGGTGTTTGTTGTATGTGCGATGATCATATGACGTGTGTGTTATACGAGAGCAGGTGATAATGCAGATATTTCTGGTGTGGAGTAGATCAATGAGAGGATGGGATGAACTTGTGATTTTATTATATTTTACGTAGTTGTTTAAATCAAATATTGAAGACAATGTAATTTCTTTTATTCGCAGTTGTTATGTGAAATTTTTTACACAATTGAAGTTTTGAACTACGCATTTAAAATCTGATTATAAACTTTTGCTTAAGTGCATTTCCGGAAGTATCCATTTTATGTTAAAATGTGCATGAATTATATCTTTCCGTGACATCCTAAATTGGGGTGTTACACTTGGATTCTAAAACAAAACCACAAATGCGCATAATTTTAAAGATTCAACTCAATCAATTACAACTAAGAGACTTAATTCTGAAACCACAAATTGCAATATATGAATTGAAGAGGAAATGAAAAAATTGAATTTTAAGTGGGCAAGAACAAAACAATTAACACAGAGCAGTAATGGGGTATGTTCCCATCGTACCCAATAGTCTCACATTACTTACAAGTCGATGTCTAAGGATATTTAAATACCCCTTTCTCCTTCCACCATCTGAATCGCCTTCTAAGGACAAAACCATGGTGGATCACCAAATTCAAAAGCGGACAATACCTCAGATTAAGGTTGATTGACCCTAATGATGTCTCTCGATGGACTTAGGATCAGAATATTGGTGCCCACTGTAGGGCTGATAACGGAACCATCGGTCCTGTGGGACCAATAATGGAACCATCGGTTCCTTAAATCATAGATTGGGGATGATCCGTTCATTCTCCTTAGACCTTGACTAGGGGGCTTATGTTCTTACCACACCCAATAGTCCCACATTGCTTACGCGTCGAGGCTTAAGGCGATTTAAATATCTTTTTCTCCTTCCACCCTCTGAGGCATCTTTTAAGGACAAAACTGTAATGGAGCACACGCTCAAAAGCGGACAATACCTCATATATATGGTGATTGACAATGATTCTATCAACGAACTTGGGATTGGAACAAGGTATAAGCAAGAAAGTAAAATTCACAAGAAACACAAAGTTAAAGTGCAGAAAGGTAAATTTTGCAAGAAAGGTTTAAAGAAGACAAAAAGTAATATGTCAATTCGTAAAACTAAAGACTAAATGTAGAATTGAACCGAAGATAGAAAAGAAAATCATACATTGTATTAAATTCAAGATAAAATATATAGAAAGTTGCACTGAGGATTTCTTGAGGTTGCTTTGTACTCATACATTGTACTCACTAAGTTACCTCTATGGTTGGTAAAACTCATGTTGTAATAAACAATTGTACTCTCTACAACACATTAATCTCCTCTAACTCTTGAAAAATCACTCTCCCCACACATGTTCCACCTAGTTCAATCTACCTAATATTGCTTTATATAAGTAAGTACTTTATTTTATAGAAGAAAAGAAAAAAAGAATACTTAACCCTACAAAGTTTCGCGTTATCAAACCAGCACCTCTGGTAAATCTCGAGTCAGCAACACCCCTTTGAGTTTACTTTAGACTAATCTTCAAGTTTGAGACTTGATATTGAACCAACTTTACTTGGTCTTATACCCACAAAGGAGTTTCAATCATACCTTAACACACCCTGACTTAGTCTTGTCCAAATGGTCCAACATCTTGATTCAACATGGTCTAACTATGTCAACAACTTTGATTTAAAATTTTGAGTGTGATAATATTCCCCTATTTGGGGTTTCTGTATTTTGACCATAAAAGGATAAAAGTCCACAACTAGAAAAATAAAATAAATTTCTAATATATTTTATTACTCTTTTATGAATTTTCTATTCTTTATTTTTTCCAAAAAAAAAACACAAAAATTCTATCTAAACAAAAGTTATAATTAAAATACCTATTTTTATTCTCAAAACTAGAAATGTACATAGTTTTAGAAAATTAGAAACTAAACCTAACCTTAAAAGAGAGTTTTATTTAACAAAAAATATGCAAAATTTGGGACTTAAACAAGGACAATTAAACAGTTCTTTCATTATATCATCTATAGGCAATTTATGAGCTCGTTTACAATTCAACTACACAAAGCACGAGTTAGAACGCTCAAGCAACATCAAAGTTATTTATCATATCATCAAAATTATGTTGATGGTCCAATACAAATCCCATTTTTCCAACAATTGCACTGGTTCAATTGTAGCACATCAAGGTCGTATCCACATGTATTTTGTTGGATAAAACAACGACTTATGATCTATTTGAGTTTGTAATGAAACAATAATAAAGTTTGGTAGATTTGAAAACATAATTTGCTTAATATTGAAAGGAATTGATGTTGATAATGATGTTTGGATTGAACTTGGCTACTCTTCTTCTATTGCACTATTATTGACTCGTTATACGTTATGTTTATTACTTTAATGTTCCTAAATGTACTCATTATAGTAATTTTAAACCCAACCTTGGCCTTTAGAACCCAAGGTTAGCAAAATCAGTATGATTCATCACCCCTGATTGAATGAATCCTTGTAAAACAAGACTATATTCAACTAAAGCCTTAGATCTATTCTTTTTTTTTATGAGATATAATTTGTTAGTTTCTTATTCATCACCCTTTATTGAATGACTCCTTGTAAATGAACAAGACTATATTCAACTAAAGCCTTAGATTTATTCTTAGCATCTAATGAAAACAAATCTAAATAAACAAATTGTTAATTCCATAAAGCTTAAAAATAAGAAACTGACAAATTAGATCTCATATACAAATAAAAAAAAACTAGAAAGATAAAGCCAATTGAAGTCCTAGACTTTGATGCCAAATGATGGACCTCTTTGGAGTAAAAGTGGAAGAAGATCCATAACAATGCAACAAAAATGGAGGAGGAGATGTTGTAAAGTCTCGACCATGGAAGATTGGTGAAGATGAAGAGTAGAAATGGAACTATGAAATGGAGGAGAAGGTTAACCATGTGTGCTCTCAAATTAATAGAAGGGTGGAGTGATCTCAACACTAGCATCTATTAGCAATTCAAGAGTAACCATTACAAGAGTGGAATGGCCCCATTTATGGGCAACATGGCTGGCCAAATGAAATGTAGATGCAATAAAGATGTAATGAAAATGTAGATTGGAGGAGAAGCTTGATTGGACACCATGTGATGTAGGAGATGAGCCTTGATGATGCCAAGTGGCATGTCACACTCTCCTTGCCAATGTCACACGCTCCATGCCACTGTCACACTCTCCTTGCTTTGCTCATGCCTAGCTTGTTTGCCTCCAAGTGTAGAGAAATGTCAAGGATTCTCGACCAAAAGAGTAAATTAGGCTCGACCCAATTGATCCATAGTGTTCTAGCTTATTTTATTGAAACCAAAGCCTAAACAATGGCCCAATTTAAATCTAGACTACTTCCTTCATGCATCAACTCATATTTTATAGATTTCTTTAGCCCATGTGAATAAAGTGGAAAGCCCATGATTGACTTGATCATCTTGTGAGAGGCCCATGTGAATCTTCTTCATCATGCTTCTAGTGATTGGGCCTTATTGTGGGCTTGGGCTTGTTGGGATCACATCACCAAATGTGATCATTATCACTTTTATGATCAAATAAAGTAGAGCATGCTTATACTTTATTCAAGATATGAACCAACCCAAGTTGTCTTTCAACGAATTCAATAAGAATTTTACTTACATTAGTACTTATCAAAGTTTGCAGAAATGTCAAAAACATAAAATAATACTAAAAATACTAAAAGGGAGTTTGCAAGAAGTAAACGATATAAAAAACAACAAATATATACAGATAGATTGATTCTCTAGCTTTTTTAGAGTTAAATTCTTCACCAGTTATCATATGATTATCATTCATCTAATTCATAAATAGATATCAAATTAACTAAACACACGTCAATTAATTCATTAAGACTCTCACTCGTTTCAAGCATCTGAGAGTGAGATTACAATTATACTTCACATGTTCCAATCGTGTACATGTTTTTTATTATTCTATTCTTTTACATTTTTAGTTAAGCAAACAAGTATACAAATTGAATTAAGTAAACACCCATTAATTAATTCATTTAGTTTCTTACTTATTCCAAGCGCCTGTGAGTGAAATCCTATTTACATCGAGTGAGATTCTAATTACATCACCAATTACAACGTCGAACCTGTGTCAGACGTAAAAAGGCCAAAATAACAAACATACAAAACTTATTTTGTGTTGGTGACAACGTCGAACTTGTGTCAGACGTAAAAAGCCCAAAATAACACATAAAAAACTTATTTTGTGTTGGTGACTTCACTCATTCCAAGCGTATATAAAGTAACTATTGTTTTTGTGTCACATGTTCCAAGCATCTACATGTGAAGTTTTACTGCTTTATCTAAAGAAAATGCTATCATGATTAAGTAAGCAAACAAGAATTCTAACTAAAAATAAAATTGAATTATCAACGAGCATTATCATACAATGCTAAAAACAATTATAAAAACTTAAAAAAATAGATAAAATAGACTCATCTTTAAGAAAGTTAAAAAACAACACTTCAATTGCACATAACTTCAAAATTAACTATGAAATTACAAGTAATCAGCCTAAAAGATTTAGTCTTCCACGTACAAAACAATATGAAACATAATATAAACGGTACATCAATGATGAGTGATAGTGAGTGATGGATGATGGTGGATGGTGATTCAATGAGCTCAACTAAAACTCTATTTATAGCACATTTAGTTATCAAATCTATTTTTCAAAGATGCAAACTTTGTGCTTTGATTTAATCCAGCCAAAGCAACCACTTTAATGGACCCGTTCAACGAATCCTTGTATATTATTTAGATTTTTTTTAAAAGAATTCTATTTATAGTAGCTTATTTTAGTTGGTTTAACTCAAAAACATGAATGTATGTCTCTTATGTATAAATGTCTCTTTATTATAAACTTTGTGTATGGTTATATACGTTTGTCCATATCATTTTTAAAGTCTTACACATTCTACTCAATATGGACATACCAACTAAAGATGACATAACAAATAAATAAAACCACAAAATTAAATATGTTTCTCGATTAATATAAATATCTTAACTAATATTTTATTTTTTAGATACTTATAGTTAATACAAGCAATTTAAAAAATACTATTAAAATGTAAAAGATAAAAACTTAGCAAACGATTTGCCAATACAAAAGTAAGGCAAAATCATCAAATAAGCTAAAATTTCATTACTAAAAATTCTTATATTACATGGGAATTTTCTTGCAAATTTGTTAAAAAACTTTGCAAGAAAAGATTTTTTCTTGCTATTTTTTCTAAGAATTTTAATTGGTAGGTAATTCCTTCGTGGGTAATTATATTCTACAAAATTATAAAATTCACAAGTACTTCCTACAAAATTTGTTGCGTAGAGTGTTTTATGCGAAATATTTTGCAAAAAAATTGGCAGCAATTTCCTGCAATATTTTTTCATAACAAAATTTATAAGTATTTCCTACAAAAAATATTTCAAAACAAAATTGGTAGAAAATATGAATTTTTTTAGTAGTATTTGTTTTTGTAAATGCCTTAATCAAGGTAGTAAAGTGCAAAAACTAAGAGTAAAATTTTTTGTTAACTTTCCCTGTAACCATTCTCAAAAATTAATAAACATTTATCAATTTTCTCAATCGATTCTCTTAATTCTGCAAAATATCCATTATTATATAGTGTATATAGCCAAATATACCCTAAAAAAATATAACATTTTAGTTGAGGTTTATTATTTGGGGTTATCATAACCTCCAATAAAATATACACATTGTGGAGGTTTTAAAAGCTCCAGTAACTACCTGAGGTTTTTCCAAGAAACCCAAAGGAATGTCTCTTTATTTTTTTTTTCTCTTTTTTCGTAATTTTTAATTACTTGACCTGTGCACGTTACCTTTCCTCCTCTCTTTCTTTCTCTTTGTTGTACCCTAATACATTATAAAAAAACTATTTTTTTAGTAGCAGTTATTTTGTAGCAATTAAATAAAACCGTTTGAATTGTTTAAACTTTTTTAATTTTGGTTAACCGTCAGAAATTATTTTATAACTTTTATCAAGTACTTAATCTATGTTATCCTTCAAACCCTTAATTTCTATACCTTAACCATTTTCGAAATGAAAATTGTGTCCCGTTGAACTTTTCACTCCAATTTTTCGCTACATGTTCCTTTGATAAACAATGAGCACCGCGAGCTATGTCAGGTTGGATGGATCTAAATCCAGTAGTGACTGCACCTGAATCCATGAAGATGATGAGGTTGCACCACAATCAAGAGGCAAAAGTGGTTGTTTGGAGACGAAGAACCCTAAGACAATGATCGCAGTGATGCAAACGTATGTACGTTCTAGACGCTGAATTTGACTGATGTTTTCCTATCGATTACTTTGTGATAAATTACATAAACTGGTTTTTTTATTGATTACTTCATTTTCCTCCTTCTTCTAGGTTCTTTGGAATTTTCAACAGAGTATTTCTTTTAGCTCTTTTTCATGTGTCAAAGTCATCTCTTGTATTGCATCTGCTCCTATATGAAAATGATTGGCCTTGTTTGTTCTTGTTTACAATCTGTTTAATGTTTCAGATTTCATGGCTTATCTTTGTTGGGAGTTTAAGCAATTGTTTTGTTTTGTTGAGAAGGAGGGGGATATAATAGGTTTATCCAATATTTAGTTTTGCTTGGTTCTGATACTTATTGTCATTTTGATGCAAATTTTTGGGAGTCATCTTGTAACTTTTTCTATCTTAAACTTTTTGATTTTGCTTGTTTGTAGTTTCAATTTTTACTTTTGTGAATAATGTTCTTTGGAAAAATGTTCATTTGTACTCATTTTTGAGATCCTTTATTCCACATTGTTTTTAAACATGTCTTTTCAGGTTTGATCAGCCTACAAAAATTAGAATTATAGGCTTCATTTTGGGTTCCACGCTAAAACTCTCTGACCATGGAAAGGTTTGATGTCTTCACTCTCTTCTATTTTTCTATTTATCTTATAGATATAGATATTAGATATAGTGATACATATGAAGGTTTTATATGTTCATTTCATATTAACAATTCATTGGAATTAGCCCTGCAGAAATGCATGGAGATAGGTTGAGATTGTTTCTCCTTTCCTTGTTTGAAAAATCATTATCAAGTTCCTAGACTAATGCAATTAGATTCATTTAATTGCAGAGTTGTTACTCAAAATAAAGGAAGATGAACTAAACTCAATTATTGTTGAAATGAGACGACATTGCACTTCTTTACAGGAGAAATTAGTGAAGGAAGAATCAGAGAAAATAGTAAGTGAGATTTTCAAGTCAAGTAAGTGGAATTTCGTGGGTGAATCTTTGGAGAAAAATGGTAGGGAAAGGTTATATTTGATAACAATTTATACTTATCTGTCTGTAAAAAACCCAAATCAAATACACTATTGCTTCCCCGTGTTTTGTGTTGTTCTGTTTTCAGGATTGTTAATTCGTCTCTATTATCTTGTTTTTCTGCTATCTGGAGGAACTTTTTTTACCCTATCCAAAAAAAGATAGATAGAACCGTGCACTCACAAAGAAAAGGAATATGTAACTTTTATGCTACTATAATTAAAGTTGTTAAAAAATATTCAAAATTGATCAAATAGATACCGAATTGACTTGTTAAATTTTTTCAACCATTTTGTAAAGTTTTTAACTAAAATTATCATATTTCATGAGCTCTATATACACAGCTGATTAATCTATTTGGAAACATGTTACTAAACCAATTAAGAAGAAGTAAATAATTTTCTGCACTCACAGGGCTTTAAATATGCGAAAGCATTTATACCTTGTGAACATTATAAGTGGTTTCATGTAGTTGAATTGAAAAGTCTGTTGGGATTTGAGGAGCAATGAACCTGCACAAAACCAACTCAAAAAAAGAAACAAAAAGAAAACTAGCACATAAAGGGTTCACTCAAAACATGTTACTGCAGAATTTTTATCTGTCTAATCCATAAAAAAAAATGGTATTTTGCAATTGTACCATGAATGTTCTCCTCTGAAGCTATCAGCTATTGTCGTGAGTTTGTTGGGAATGACAATGGTTTTGTTAGAAAGCTTATCACTTCCATTAGAGTCTCGTTGTAGTTGAAGGGAGTTCATGGTAATAGAGTTCATTCGAAGCCTATAATGTTTTTCATTCTCTAACTTGATATATATATATATATATATAGCAATGTTATATATATCTATGATAAAAGATACCATGTCCAATTCAATACTGTTCCAACAATACAATTTGAGGAGCAAATTGTTCTGGTGCTTAGATCGCACTATAAATCAGACATGAATAGCAACTATTGCAACTTGGAGTAGAATAACACGATTCTTGCATAGGTTCTACGAGGTCTTAAGTGTAGTTGCGGCACCTTGTCACTCCTCCAAGGCCCATCACGCCTTGCTTTAGCAGTGATTTTTTAAATTGAAAAGGGCAGCCAGAGTGGATAAATTGCACTGCATCACAGTTCAGAGTTCTATTCTACTCATGGCTGCACTTGCATCTAGTGTGATAACAGGAAAGAGAGATGACCGTTTTCACAAGCCTAATCCTATATGACTATATTGTATTTATTTTTACTTGAACAACTTTTGTGTTTTAATTGCAAAGACATGATGTGTTTCAACTTTTGGACCATTAGTTTTAACTTTTATATCTTTGCACAAGATATTTAAATATTGTCAAACGTCTAGTTTCAAATAAAAACATATTTAATTGAGATGATAGTTTTTTATTTCAACAACTGTTAGTTTAGCATTTTTTATCATAAAATTTATGTAAAACATAGTCAAATTTGTTATTGTTTTTCAAATACATATATTTAATATCGGAGTATGTATTATAAATTCTAATGTGAAATAATTATAATAGCAGAATATTTATTTTGAATATTAATATTATTCTATTATAACATATTTTAACAGAATTCATGCTCCTAGATTTATTTTTTCGGTTACTGATCATGAATATGTGCTTATATTTGTTTTCTTAGTTTGTGAATGTGAGAGGATGTTTTATTATTAATCTTCAATGTGAGAGGACAAGCCAACAACACCATTGCTGAACTCACTTCACTTAGAAGAGGCCTTGAACTAGCTCGTGAAAATGGTTGGAATGATATTTGGCTTGAAGGAGATGCGAAAGCATTGCTTGAGATAATAGAGAAAGGGAGAAAAGTTAGATGCATGGAGGTAGAAAGACATATCAGTATGGCATTTATTGTTGTTTAATGTGATGTGGAAAAGTGCTAGCTCACGTGGTTGAGAGTACTCTGATTATGTGTGAGGACTTGGGTTCGAGTCCTATGTATGCCAATTATGTGTTGTTGTTTATGCTTTATTTTAATAATATGTAAGAGTGTGTAATTTGAAATGTAAACTTATGCTGAGTGGGTAGATCACCAAAGGTGGTTTGGCATAGTGGTTGTGCTTTGGCCTTATGAGTGGAAGGTCATGGGTTCAAACCTTGGTGGGTAAAGCATAAGCTTTATTTTTGCTAATTATTAGTTGTGGCATGGATGTGAAGGGGTAAAGAAAACCTAGCAGAAGGGTAACTAGTAGGTGCTGAAGAATCACTCACTTAGGGACTTGAATAGCCATTAAGCCCGCACTAAAGCCAAAACTCGTTTTATTTTTAACACCAGTCTCAAAGTCACCTATAAAAGCAAAATTTTAGGTTGATGGAAGGGCGTGCAAGGGCTGAAGCAAGAGGGAGGTTGGAAATCAAGGTGTTGTCTTATCAATTTTGAGCACCAATTTCAGGTTAGGGGAGCTGAACTGTAATTTTTATACTTTTGGTCACATTGTATGTTGAGATACTGTCCTATTGGTATGTTTGGCTATCAAATTTTGGGTTCCCCATGAGAGGGATTTGGGGTTGGTATTTGGGTATGGTTATATTGGTGTTTTACCTAAATTTATGTGTATGATGGATGTTGCATTAGGTACGCTGCCTTGTGAAAATGTGAGGGTTGGGGGATGGTATTGCATTCTAATTATATTGTATGTTTGTTGCAACTTGTATGAGTTGCCTTGGTACGAAGTGAATCGTGAATTTGATGTTGGTTGCTGTTATTGCGTGCGTGATCAGAGTAGGAGTTTGCAATTCTCGCTCAGGCGAGCCAGGCTCGCCTAGGCGAGATTAGTAGAGACTCATATCCTGTTGCCTCACGAGCTTCTCGCTCAGGCGAAGAGGATGGCTTTTGAGCGACACCAACTCTCGCTCAAGCGAGTGAGGTTCGCCTGAGCGAGATAGTGAAGGAGTTGCGCATGTTGAGCGTGATTTCTCGTCCAAGCGAGAGTCTTGTGTGTTTTGAGCGACCTAGGGTCTCGCTCAGGTGAGATGGCCTTGCCTAAGCGAGATGTCTTGGTCATGTTTTGGAGTTTTGCGTGTGTTTCAGCCCGGGCGAGTTTGAAATGTGTTTTTGGGCGAGAGATGATCTCGCCTAAGCGAGATAACTTGATGTTGTTGTTGTTTAAAGCTCGCTCAAGCGAGGTGAGTTAGCTTAAGCGAGGATGTGGGCTTGGCTTGGGCGAGAGGTCCCTGGCTTAAGCGAGTTTATATGATTTACTATGTTTCTATGTGCTTGTGAAGTGTGTTTGGTTGTTATACCATGGTTAGATTGTATATGCATGTGTTGTGGTGTGTGGGCTTGAAGGACTAAGTCCATTAGGGGTCTGGGATGTGCTC
>Ga0209589_1010008_pt1 | contig 14012 bp, 8 predicted proteins | sample CowpeawhiteBW_FD_187525 | JGI IMG/M metagenome (GOLD analysis project Ga0209589, IMG submission 187525) | Root nodule microbial communities of legume samples collected from California USA - Cow pea white BW (SPAdes) (version 2) | ecosystem: Host-associated > Plants > Roots > Nodule | place: USA...
CCCCCCTTCCAAGAGCCACATCACATCAACAAAATAGAATGCAATATTATAGCACACATTAGAAACGATAGTACCACTCGCACCTTTAATTAAACATTGATTCTCCCAATCCAATGTACTCCCCCTATACGGTTCATCTGTTTAAGTGGCATATGTGTAGTCAGTACCACTTCTTTATATCTCGAATGACTCTTGCCTAGATAGCTTAGGTGGTACCGCCATGAGGAATCGCTCAAAAATTAATTTCGGTTTGCTTGGTTTCTTCATACCTAACATGGCATTGATTCAAGATAATGAGAGAACAAGCAAATCATCTATAACATAAAATGGACAAGAATTGTAAAATGAAAAAAAAATCAAGTTATCTTAGACATAAAGAACATGCACAAGATGGAAGAAAACATTAACAAAGAATACTGGGCAAAAGAAATGCAGTTCTAATTTTATTACAAATCCAAAACAGAATAAAAACAATAGCAACACCAATAGTAAGAAAAAACATACTAATCATAAATGGCGATGAAAAAATTGGAACACGCAAGCAACATGAGATTCAAGGAATGTAACCTGTCAAAACCCTAAAAAATGACTATTAGAAGATAGGGAAGTAAAGAGAGGATAGAGAAGTCACATAGAAATAAAAAAAAAAATAGAATTCAGATTGATTATAGAGAATAAAGATAACTAATCATTCTCTTTTTCGTTAACAAAATTATAGTTTACTATGAAAAGGTTTTAACTCATTAATTATCATTTTTAATACCCATCAAAATTAACATATATTATGAATAATTTAATTAAATTTTATTCTCAAGCATAAACTTATAACTATTTTAATAGAGCTATATTAGTAAAAAAATATTTTTTAAGGCCTTGTTTTCTTAAACATAATTTTATAATTAATTTAATAGACGTATATCAGTACTAAAAAAATTAGATTTTTTTCTTAAACATAATTTTGTAACTAATTTAATAGAGAAATATTAGTAGTAAATTTTTTTTGGAGGCTTTCTTTTATTGGAAGCCTAAAACGAGTGTTTTACCCTTGAGCCGGCCAAATTTTGAAAAGATTCAAACATTCTAATTTCTTTGTCAGCTAAAATGGAACTTTTGATTCTTATCTTGCCTTTTCTGGTGCTCTGCAATCCAACCTCAATTTGTTCAGAAAGGGAATTTCTAATTGCACTGAATTCCATGAGCATATGAAGACACTTCGGGTTAAGTTAGGCTTGGTTCTTTGCAAACTACCATTCTCTTCTAACTTGAGTTGTGATCAAACTAAAGCTCCAAAAATTGTAACCTTCTATTGGGATCAAAGCTTGAGTCTAATATCCAGCACAACAAACATCAACTCAATTGGGCTTCTGTGTAAAAAGTTGTTAGCAAAATAGTTACCAAAGGTCAAACTACACTTAGTTCACTTTTCAGCCATAAAACACGTGTCTCAGTTCACAATTGCATCAACTTCCAAAACTTCCTTTGATTTACAAAGTTGAGTTAAGAATGAAGAATAGAATATATGGAAATCCTAAGAAGAAGCAATATGTCACTAGAGGGGATCATAAAAATGGAGTCATTACTCCTTTTACAATTAGTCGATACTGTGTGGGCTTGATGTACATATCAATTCTATCTTTCCAATAAGGAAAATATTCTTCCAAGAACATCAGAGGTCGAGAAAGGAAGGTTACTTTCATGATTAGTTATTATGACTCTACTTTATATATTAGATCTTTTCTATAAATGTTGTCAGGTGTCAAACCCTTTCGAGCAGCTTAAGCTCTTATACCAATTATAGAAAACATAAGAAAATCAATAAGGGGGGTTAAATTATGTTTTAAAAGAATTTCTCAAATTTTCCCGTGTCATCTTGACATTCATCACATATGATATTGTGCAATTAGATCGTAATTTTCTATTTGAAATATTATCAATCAAAACCTTTCTCAAAAGGCTAAGTTCAAAAGATTCTTCCTTCTTAGGTTAGTACAGATAATATACCATGCAATATAATAGATTAAGGAGAAAAGATTTACTCATTATTTTTATGTTGGTTTATTCATAGCAAAGATTATGTCTAATTCTTGACAAAATAGTCAAGTTACAATAGGTAAACTAATGATGCATAGTACAAAAGTATTCTTTTTATCACAGCCACTTCTCCCTAACCCCATAAAGTATTCTATGACAGCTAGTCACTCTTGATTAAAAGCCCCAAGTATTCTTTTGGATCGTATTCAGTCATGCCTAACCCTATTTAGTTTTTTTTTTTAACAATAAGTTACTCCTAACTTAACATGAGTATTCTTTAAACAACAAGTCACTCCTGGCTTAAAAAATCAAATTTCTTTGTCACTAATAGACCATATGATTTAGTCACTAAATTGAATATAAAACATTGACTCTGACACGTGGCACGCTGTTGGGTTGACACGTGAACAATTAAAAATATTTTAAAATTTTTAAAAAATTTAAAAAATTTAAAAAAAATCAAAAAACCACAAGTGACACGTGACAATTAATGTTCATGACTGTCAATGATTTAAACGGTGTTAGCAAAAAAAAAAGACCAAATTGAACAAAATTGACGAAAATTGAGACCTATTTGAACACATAAACAAAATTATGACTTATTTGACAAAACTTGCCAAAAATTGAGACAAAAAAGGATTTTTAACCTAAAATTAATAATCGAGCTACAATAAAAATACAACCTTAAGATATATATATAGGGATGTCAAAAAAATCCGTATTCGCGGATATCCGCGGATAAAACCCGCAACGGATAGGAAATGGATATTAAAAATGGATACTCGCTACCCGCGGGTACGGGTATTTTTGATACCCACATGTTAACGGGGCGGGTACGGGTATCATAGTATTCGTACCCGTGGATATCCGTACCCGCTAAACTTTAATGCAGAAAAATACCCTCATATATATATATATATATATATATATATATATATATATATATATATATATATATATTAGTAAAAAACATTCAGAGTCTTCATTCAATAATGGTGGTCGGATTTTTACCCCACATCGGAGTAGGTTACTTCCAGATACTATGGAGGCATTGATGTGTCTCCAAGACTGGTTATGGACCAATATGAAAGGTAATGAAATTAACAATTTTACTTATATACTTTAATTAAGTGATTGTTAGAATTTTTTAATGAACTTCTTATGTTTTCATGCTCTTCTAGATTAAAATTGGACAATATGAAACTTTATGCAATGTTGCAAGATGTGGACATTGATGAAGTTAGTAATTTCTTTAATATTTCAATCAAAACTAAACTAAAATATAAATTGTTCTTGATTTTTTATTTGTTTGTTTTTCAAGAATCAATCGGAGAAAGTGAGTTTGTTGATCCAAGCACTAATTATGGTTAAATATTTGTTTTTTAAAATATTTTTGTAAATACCCGCGGGTACCCGCGGATATGAAAAAAATAGACGGGTATCCGCATAACGGATACCCGACAGATATGGGTATGGGTACGGGGCGAATATTTATCCAACGGGTAGAGTACGGGGGAGCTACTACCCGTACCCTACCCGCCCTGTTGACATCCCTATATATATATATATATATATATATATATATATATATATATATATATATATATATATATATATATATATATATATATAAATCTTTGGTTTGATAGGAGAAAAATAAGAGGAAAAAGAGTAAAAATAGAAAGAAAAAAAATTAAAACAATAGTATTCTAAAACTTGATTGAATTCCACAAATATTTTTTTATTTTATCCTTTTATCTATTTTTATCCATTATTTCACTTCTTATTTTCCTATTTTCTTCACTCCAACACCTTTCAATTTTATTTTATTTGTTATTTATTTTGATTCACCTTTTTTTATTCCCCCTCTGCCAAAGAAGTATGATCACACACAAGTCTCCACAAGTTACGGCGATCATATAAATAAGAAAAAGAAAACAGACCACACATGCACCATAACATATATACTAGTTACGATATAACATTTCAAATCATCTGTGCTTACTTTTTTTCAACTTGAGTTCCAAAATAATATACTTTAATCATTGTTGCTTTGAACCTCATCATTAACATATGCTATAAAATTGTACATTGACAAGAAATTAACAAAAAATAAATTTGTGGAATTTTAAGAGAGGTAATAAATAATCACAAGCAGGTACCCAACACACGCATTCATTCTTGACTTTGTATTCGTTCTCATGTTAAATCTAAACAATGTAACTTCCTTCCTTTTCTTCATTGATCTACCCAAAAAGTTTGTAAGAGTAACTCGATCCAATCATTTAGCTAATATTACTTTAACTTTATACGATAAAGAATCATGCAACACCAAAACACGAAATTAATATTAGACTAATTTGATTAATGGTTTTGAATATAAATAGTTGAGTGAAGAATTGGTACGAGACTAACTTAATGGTTTTAAATTTAAATAATTGAGTGAATAATACATAGGTAGTATATAAAAGAAAAAAGATATATAATAGGGGAATATTGTTTTAATTAATGTTTAGTTAGAAATTAGATATTAAATAGGTACCATTAATTCAACAGTGTACTACTTCTGAAGAAAACATAAAGCACTATTGTGATTAACTAGAACAAAGGTACGTAACTAATAACACTAGAGATTTTCAAACTAGGGTTTTGGTCATATATTGCAACGGTAACTATGTGGTTTCAATAACAGCATTTCTTAGAAGGTTACAAAAGTTAGGCAGTGATACATATCTTAGCCGAAAACTACGTAACTTTCAAAAGCAATTTGCCAAATTTTATAAGCTATATTCCCTCCTACACTAGCCTAACTATATTATCTTATATGAAAAATCCAAAAAATAAATCAAAAATAAACAAATGGCCAATCACCAAGTTGCTTCGATGGTCGTTTGAAAATATTTTTTGACCGTTGACTTTAACTTTAAGCGGTCTAAGTCGATGTTATTAGTTGACCACTTTAATTTAGGTAGGGGTTGATCATGATGTAGTTAATTTGTTCTAAATTATTATCAACCAAATATTTCTTTGCTTTCCCCATCTTTCTCGTAAAGTTAAATTATATTTTAACAAGGATAATTAACTATTTTTAATTAGTATTTTCATCCAAAATCTTGCGTAAAAAAACATCCGAAAATATGTAATATTTAGAAATCATATTAGAAGAAGTTAACCCTTAAGAGTCATGTCATGTAAGTTGGATATATCCTCATCTAATTAGGGAATAAGTAATCCATAAAATTAGAAGACTCCCACCAAATCATGGTATTTTATGAAATAAATTTTGCAACTTTAGTATTAATATTAGACAAAGTTGGTTTCAACATGATGGATTTACTGATAGTATTTATTCACCTCAATATGATATCATATACTTTGTGGCATATAAAGAGTATAATGGTCTTAATTTATAATAAATATTCATTGTCAATCCTTATTTTGTTCTTGATCTATCTTAATTTATTTGAATTTGTGCCTTGATACATGAAGTATCCATATTCAGACTTTTCATAATTTCACAGTAGTTGTTGTTGCATATAGCATGATAGGAAGATCCATATATAGTAGATATTTGAGTAAGATAAGTTTAGATATTTTGTGAAGTGTAATTTTTATTATAGAATTATTTTGATTTTCGCATGTTTTGTATTTTTTATTTTTTTAATAAATTTTCTGGGGATAAAAAATTGTTGATGAATTTTAAACTGTTAATATAATTAAAATGTTAAAATAATGATGCCTTATTTAGTTGAATGTCTCCAAACCTAATTAAGTATCTCCGTATCAAATAAACAATGAGTATATAAAATATTTTATATAAAGATGAAAAAATATGTAAGGATTAGATGTTTAATATATCATAGTACAAATCGTGTATTTGAATGTATCTTACTGAATTGATGCATAAATTGTTAGTGTAAGATTTTGACTCTTTATGCAATACATATCAATCTCTATTTACTTTTACAATATATATATATATATATATATATATATATATATATATATATATATATATATATATATATATATATATATATATATATATGCTGATAGGAAAATAGTGTTCTTTCCTTTGTCAAAAAGACAATAAATCATTCGGTAAACAAGTATTTTGTCTGTGTTTTAGTGTAATAAGATGTTTGTGTAATGAAATAAAATGACCGCTTAGTCATTAAATAGTCACAAAATAAACTTTATGGATCCAAAAAATATTTTAACTGACAATAAGTATATAACATCCTAATGTTAATACAAAAAAGGTATCGCAGTAATGCTTCATTTTAAAGCCATACTAATTTTGATAAAAAAAAGTAACTAAGCAGTTTGTTAAAGGACAATAAATAAATATACATTGAAAAATATAAATTACTTTTATATAGACTATAATATACTAAAAATATTTTTTTTCTGTATTTATTTTTTCTTTTTACTTTTTCAAAGAATACCATTATGTTTTTTAATGAGAAAAAATAAATAAAAAAATATATGAATAATTATAAAGTATTTATATTACTTATAGAAGAAAAAGTTAAAAAAATACAAACTAAGTTTCAATACTCTTTTACTTTGTCTTTGAATCTTATAAATTTCATAATGTTCTACCTTTCGCTTTCCTTCTTGTAATAATCCAGAGCATTGATCTCATTGTATATTTGCTTTGCAATTGTCATGTCAATTTATTACAACATTGAAAAATAGAAAAGTGCTAAATAAGAGAATTATTGCAAGAGAATATTGCTTCATTTTCCTTTTACTGAAAAGACACAATTATTACTATATATTTAAAAATGAAAAAAAAAGTAAAATAATGGTTGGTTATGTCATAGGTGACGTCATAGACAATCCACTGTCCCTATCCTGTAAACAAACAAATAATGAGGACTATTTGTGGAACAAACTTCCAAACCGCCAAATGTTGTATGAGAAAGAAAATTACATTTCTAAAATAATTTTATGTTTCCCCTTTGACTTAATGAATAGTCGAGTTTGATTTAATGAAACTAAAGGGACTTATGAAAAGGGCATTTTTTCCATAGAGAGTTTAGGAATTTTTAAAATTTTACAATATTTTAAGTTTTTATAATTTGACTGAAAGAAAATGGTTAAAATGTGTTGGAGTTTTATAAGTAAATTTTACAATTAGTCCTCATAAAAAAATGGAAGAAAAATAAAAATAACAAAACTATGGTTACCAACCTCTCAATGTTCATTATTCCCTCAATTATAAACAGCACATGCAGATCTCTAGTCTTGTTTATGACAACAAATGCCATCAAATGTGCTGGCTCTCAGTGTTGTTTAGTATTCTATGTTCTACTTAGATTATTAAAAATGAAAATAGAAAAAACCATGAGAGAGAAAATACAAATAAAATATAATTGTAATAGAAAAATGTTATTTATGAAAACATACACTTCGTTTTTAATCATTTTTTATTTTTTTTATTAGACAATTTAACTTTTAATAATTTATATTATGGGTATATTTTTACTTTTTTTTTTCATTTTCGATAGACTTAAAAGCTTTATTTTTTAATGAATAAAAAAAATCATTTAATAAAATATGTGCTACAAAATTTCTCTTTTCCAAATATAGTTACGTAATTTCTCCACATAAAATCAGCAACATATTTTAAAATCCTTTTTTTTTTTAAATTGGATTATTCAAATTAAAAATTTAGATGTGTTTCCGGAATTTAGATAAAAAAATGAAGAACTTCTTTCCTCCACTTATTTAGATAATGATGAAAAAAAAATGAATTGCAAAGTTATTGTATTCTACTTCAAAAGTGAATTAACTTTCTTTTATGTTATTTTTTATTAACATAAAACCATTTATAATGTTTTTAATTATACATAACATAACAATATACAATGGAATTTTTTATTTTGAAGTATATATTTCATATTTTTGTTTTATTATTAATTATATTTTAAAATTGTAAAGAAAATAAACATAAAGTATTGTTATATAATCCAACCCACCAAGGCTGTTTAATCAATAAAAAGACGCACACATGAGAAAAACAAGTAGTGTTGTTAATTGTGATGGCTTAATCATGCAAAATCGTACACGTATTTATCTGCGTAAACTAATTCTTATCTGCATAAATGGGACAAAGGTGTTGACTTAGTTGACCTCGAATTCTAAGCCCACCAAAAGGTCTTCCACGACTAAAACCAAACACAAATTCCGCTGAATTCGAAAATATCAAGGATTTATTCAATTTTCTTTATAATAGTGGTTGGAGACAGCCTTCAGTACGTGGATGGATATATTAACTCATAACAGGATTTATATTTGTGAACTTTGCAGTTTTCGAGATTATTACAATAATTGAGTTTTATATATGATATGTGGCCTTAATGGAGTTAATTCACACATATATCTGAATATGGAAGAGTTGTATTGTAAACTCTTTCAAGACGAGATCCGGGGTAATAATAAAGTATTAATCGAGTTTAATATATAAAAAATTCACTAACTTTTAAGTTAGTAAGATTATAAAATAAAATAAAAAATTAATGCTTCTTTTGACTAATTCATGTATTTATAGATTTTTGGATTAGTGTAAATGAAATTAAGAAATTGATTCACAACTTCACAAGATATCTCTTTCTTGTTATACTTAGTCTTACAATTCTCTATAATTCACTCTTAACTTCGGCATACAGGTAAAACTATTTCTTAAGTTACAGTGGTCTCACTACAAGAAAATACCAATTTTAGAAATAAAAAAAATTAGTCATTATAATTATAAATTTAGATACTAATTTATAAATTAAAAATTATTGGTAACTAAAATAGTTTCAAAAAAATTATAATTAGTCTTTAAATTAGTAACTAAAATAGTTTATATCATGGATTAGTCTCTAAATTGGTCACTAACATTAGTTACTTAGGTTTTGGCTACTAAAAGAATTTGTCTCTAAATTAGTCTCTAATTAGGAAATTGGTTACTAAATTAATCTCTAATCATATTTTTTTGTCATAAAATTAGTCATTATTTATAGTTTTTTTGCGGTGCTTATGATACTTACAACGTGTCATGGAGAAATCTCATATGGGTCCTATAACAATAATGAGTAATCTCGAAATATATATATATATATATATATATATATATATATATAATATTTTTCCTGTCTGGAATTAAGGACCAAACCTGAACTATGATAATTAACTACCGTTCAGAATCCTTTCCATTCTTTCCTTAATCCCTCATGTATATATAGGGTCTTTCAGTCTTAAAACTGCTATCTTACTGTCAGATCTTTAGCTAACCAACCTACCCACTTCTCCACTATTCTCTCCTGAAATCTCTTATGGGGTGGTTATTTCTAAAATCCAGGGATATTTGCTCGTCACCTCAGCCACCTCGGCCCAAATGCTCGTCAACTCAGCCCAAATGCTCGTCACCTCGGCCCAAATGCTCATCACCTCGGCCTATGACTGAAACTCGTTTTATGATAAAAATTTATCGAATCGGAATCCAAATGAGCATGTTGAGGCCGGCCATTCCTTGGACGGTACAAATATCTTTCAAAAGAACACTGAAACACTTTGAAACAAAATTATAATTGTATAACATAAGACCAAAGAGAATATTTGAGTCTAACTAGAGAAATAAACTGAGTTCAAATAGAAAAACAATGAGCTTCACATCATATGTGACCAACTAGACATCTTTATTTTTTACTAGCAACAACACAATATTAAGGGTTACCAATAAAGTCATAGTCCATAACACTTAAAGAGTGTCGATGAATCATTATGATCATCTCACATTTGAGATGGCTTGAACATTTACAATCAGTTGATGCAACATACAAATAAATACATTAAAATGAGTTGTAACACGTGAGCCAACTCAATCGACTCACCACAAGTTCGAGGTGGGGTGGGTTTAAAAATTTATTTATTTATTGTTGATTATGAGTCAAAACAAGCATGACTCAATTCACCTATGAGTTATACAAGTTTGAGTTAGCCCTTCTACAATCTTTGTTCCATCAAATTCCATCTTCCATTGCTTCTATGTGTTCCTTCACCGCTATTCCACTTTCTTCTATGCTTATCCACTTTCCTCTAGTGCTCCCCATGTTCCTTTTATTAATGTCATAGCAATGCCTTATACCCGAGTTCCTATATGGGTAAGTGAGTAAACTAACTTAACCTACCTACCTGTGGTAGGTTCAGTCAAGGTGTAATATTTTTGGCTCATCATAAAGTGAGTCGTGTTGAATTCACTCAATGTACCCTAACTAGTGGTGAGTCAAGCGATGTGAGCTGGATTAACTTACTTTGATACATCTATATATAAACAACCAACACAATGATCAATGCAAGAAACCAATAATCGAGATGTTGTTCGAAGAAAAAAAGTGCATTTAATGCATTCATGAAGCCCATTTAATTCCATCTTCCACAACAAAGCTCATCAAACACAATGAAAACACTCAAATGAGTATATAGATGACTCAATGACTAAGAAAAATAGAGTTGATTTGAAATTTTTTTGAATTGATGGAAAAATATTTTCGAGCAATAAGCTTTGTAAAGAACATTATTTCTGTTCATTTTATAGAATTAGCGAATAAAGTTTAACGTTGTAAATGTCAAAAGATATGCAACTCCTCTTTAGTGAGTGAATTTTGTGATTTGTTGATTAGAGAAACATTTTATTTGTTTTTAGACATGAGTGATTTGATTTCAAAGGAATATTTATATTGATTTAGTAGTGGTTTGTTGTCAAAATACTCATGTTGTGTCAATACACTACAAGAAAATGTCTTATTAGTCACCAATTTTAGTGATTAAAAGTTATTAGTCACTATAGTGACCAATTTAGATACCATTTTACAAAATTAAAATTTATTGGTTACTAAAATAGTCACTAATATAAATAAAAAATTATAATTGGTTACTAAATTTGTCACTAATTAATTAGAGACCAATTTAGTAACTAAGTTATTTTGGTAGCCAAAACTTAGGTAGCTAATTTTTAGTGACCAGTTTTCTTTTGTAGCCAAAACTATGGTAGCTAATTTTAAAAACCAATTTAGTGACCAATTATAATTTTTTATTCATAATAGTAACTATTTTAGCAACCAATAATTTTTTTACCTTGTAAACTTGTATTTAAATTAGTAATTATAGTAACTAACAACTTTTGATCACTAAAATTTGTTCTAATGAAGCATTTTCTTGTAGTGATAGTTAATTGTTGTCAAAAGAATACTTGTATTGAACCAATAGTAACTTATTATCAAAAAAATACTCAACAAAGTTGGTCAGGAGTGACTATGATCTGATAGATTACTTGGAGTTTTTACAATGAAGTTATTGAATGTCAAAAAATACTTGACAGGGTTAATTAGAAGTAATTACCATTTTGAACAAAGAAAAATCTTATACGAAATGAATTGAAAGTGACTAAGATATAAAAGAATATTTATTTGTACTTCATTTTAGTGAAATTTTCACTAGCTCCAACTAGACATATAATGTGCTATCAAACAAATTAGTATAAAAATACTAAATAGCCCTTCTTCACTTGTTGATATTGCATGTTATCGAATATGAACTAATCGAAGAATGAGAATTTTTCAAATTATGCTTCTTCTTTTTTTGTGAAGATCTTTGATATCATATCAGATGTAAAACTATCATTACACAGTATTTAAAAAAAAAAAAACATAAACAAATCCTCCACTATTTATGGGAGTTCTTTAAAATTATTGTCTTCAATACTTGTTTTCCATAAAAGTATTTCAAGAGATTTTATTTAATATATAATTATTTATCCAAGTTATTTTTTCGGCATATATACTTATATAAGAAAAGAGGTAAATTTGGAAGAAAATTAGCAAAGAATTTGGTAAATGAAGGGTATTTGGCCCGTTAAAAACGTGGAGTTGAGAGATGGGGACATTAAACAGGACCAACACGGTTGTGTAAGAAATATAATATATGGCAAGTTGAAGAAGAAGTCGATGAGATGAGATGAAGACGTGGACGTTTGAGAGAGAAACAGCACCAGTGTTTGGAAACGCAATGCTTATCTGCAGGCAGTACCAAACAAAGAAAAAGAGAAAATAAAAACAAAGAAACAAACAAACGAGGTGGTAAGGTAACTACTCATAATGTGAATCCATGATATATGAGAGTGAATGTTGTGTTTCTCTCTCTCCTCAATGGCCACAGCTTCATAACCATTATGCTGGCCAGTTACGACACCCTCCACTTGGCCAAATATTATTTGACTTTCCAACACGTTTATGCGTGCCATGTCGGCAACATAACTTCAGGTCTTTGCTTCTCACAAAATTATTACCACCTGTGCCTGCTTCTTGCATTTTTTTTTTTTCTTTTTCATCAACTCCTCCTACGATATCTTAAATACATAGCGTGTCATTAAGCATGGTCCCACTGTTTTGTGGGTCTAGAATAATCTCAACTTGTACGTACAAATCATAACAATAACTGAATGGTGTAGATGAGATAACCATAATTTTATCCATTTTATTACAAAGTTTCTTTTTTTCTTTCTTTTGTGCCATTTCATGTGTTTTCAATCCTTAAATTTTGATCTCTCAACATTTTAATCACGTTCGTATTTAATTTCATTTTCATATATCTAACATGACGGAATACATTTATGATTGTTAACTACTTAGCTTAATTTCACATAAAAATAAAAAAGAAAAGAAAAGATCCCCCTTTGATAAAGTCAAACACAGTGAGACCCCATGATGAGATATGCAATCTGTGGATCTAAAGTCCAAAACCACGGAAAGTTCAAATATCAACAACCAAAAGCTGTTTGTGTGGTTTGACATAATTCAAAGAAATAAACCCTATTTTTTTTTTTGTTTTTTCAAATTAATTTTTAAAAAGAAAGAAGCAACTACTTCTGGAAGAAGAATATCTCTAAACAAATATCAATTCCAAAAAACCATGGGACACTCTTGGAGTCAAGTCTTCTCTTCCCAGTTCCCACACCTTTATTTTTATTTTTTATTTTTCCTGAGAAAATGAAGCATCTTTCTTATCTTCTCACTAGTTCTCACCCCATGACAGTGCAGAAAAAGGGTTTCTGAAACAGTGTTGAAATGGGTATGTGGCACACAGGGTAGAGTGGGGCTAAGTGGAATACTAAATGAGAAAGAAAAAAAATGGCATTGGTGTGCACATTAAACTTAGTCAAGAAAAGCAACTTAGGGTTTTTTTGAGAGAGGCACATCAAGGGCTATGCTGCCACTAGCTTTCCTACTTGCCATTCTAAGCCAATCATATGGTTTCATCAACAAGTGGCTCTGTCACTCTTCTCATTGGTTGCTTTACAAAAACAATGCACTGCACCAGCTGTAACTTTTCTTCTCATTGGCTTCCTCTTACGGGAATGGAATGGAAACAGAATCTTCCTATTTTATTTAAGGGAACCTTCTCACTACCAATACTATTTTTTTCTTATTTCACATCAAATATCTTATACCTCAGTTGAGTTGGATTAGGGAGTTTACTAAACTTTTCTATTACATATTACTCTTCAAAACAACCCTTAGTTAACACAAATAACCACAGATTACTCTAATTCTATTTTTATATCATCAATCACCTCAAACTATGTCTATAGATATACATTTTTATCAACTTAAATGAAACTTTGAGTTATTATGGCTCAATAGTATAATTAAAAAAGAGTGTGAAATGTTGGTATCGCGCAGCGGAATGTTTGAGCGTGCAGACAAAAACTAAGAGGAGGGTGAATTGGGTTCTTAATAAAAATTGTGCTTTTAATATTTTCCTTTTTTGTATCAAAGATCAATTAAAAATCTTTCCTTTATTTTAATAAACACAATAAAATAAAGAGAGTAGAGAAGAGAAAATTGCACAAAGTATTTATACTGGTTCGGATCAAAAGACCCTACGTCCAGTTGTTAATCTTTCAAAAACGAGATTAACTAAATCACTAA
>Ga0209589_1010016_pt1 | contig 14001 bp, 3 predicted proteins | sample CowpeawhiteBW_FD_187525 | JGI IMG/M metagenome (GOLD analysis project Ga0209589, IMG submission 187525) | Root nodule microbial communities of legume samples collected from California USA - Cow pea white BW (SPAdes) (version 2) | ecosystem: Host-associated > Plants > Roots > Nodule | place: USA...
TCCCCATCCCCATCCCCAGTTGAAAATTTCGGGTATTACCCATACCCATACTCATACCCAGTCAAAGCGGGGATTCCCCGTCAAAACGGGGACGGGTTCGGGTGATACCCACGGGCACGGATTTATTTGCCATCTCTAGAAACAAAAGAGTTCTTCAAATGAAACAAAAATGAATAATAATAAGTAAATAATGTTTTTTTTTATATTACTAGTAAATGAAAGGTTTATGCTATTAAACAATTAAATTGAGAGTATTAAACATTCTCTCATGTTAAAGGAAAATATAATAAATAAAAATATTAAAAAATAATAGAAATATTCAAATGTGAGACATAAATTTTTTTTTTAGTTGAGATACATCATTTTAACATAATTACATAAATGTTATAATAAAATGAAAAATATATTGGAGATGCGAATGAATTTCATGACAAACCAAATAATTAGAAGAAATAAAAAATAGAAAGTATATATATATATATATATATATATATATATATATATATATATATGGTTAATTAATTATTATTTTAATAATTTAAACAATGATGGAGATGTGACGAGGACGAGTATTATGGCGGGGATATATACATCCCCATACCCATCTCCATATCCAATTGAAAAAGTCGGGGATTCCCCATACTCATACTCATACCCAATCAATACGGGGATTCCCCGTCAAGACGAAGACGGGTTCGGGCAATACCCACGGGGCAGATTTATTTGCCATCTCGACTCTTTACAAACATCGTTTCTATCTACTATTATCTAAAAAGAATCAAGTTATTAATGACAGAACGAAACCAAGAAATAACTTCTCACGTGTGAAGTTATAGAAGGTTCCAAGATCAAACAATTCCATCAAATTAAGTATGATTGTATGTGTGATAGCATCTACTATACCAGGATATCAATGAACCCTATTATTGAAATTGCTCAGGATACTTTTTTAGCTTCTAGAATCTATTTCTCAATTCAACTCTTACCTTACTAACTGGAATTAAAGAATTAGTAGAAGCATATTAAAGTTTAACCAACCTTTTTACCGTTATCCATAATATACTGAAAATAGAGTACCAAGACACAAAAACAAGGGCCAGGAAATAAGATTTAAAGGTGCCACAACTTAACAAAAGATTTGTTCACAGAACAAATGATTTGCAAAATAATATCCCATAAATTGTGCTCTCCAAACAAGCATAAAAATAGGACCTAGCCTAGACAGCTGCATCTCCAAATCTGTATGACCACTAGGGGTTTCCACATATGCTCACACAAAGTATTTGATGATCATTGCAAAAAGGAAAGCCAAACAGAAAACAAACACAAAAAAGAAAGGATAAGCTAGAGACAAAAGAAAATTTTCAACACATCATTAAGCAAACAATATTAAATAGATTTCAAACAGGCAAAACAATAGGCACTCAAAACATGTGATAACAAACAATAAGGCTCTATGACTCAATTATCCAAATACATATAAAGAGATCGAATTCACTGAATGCTTGCACTTGTGGTGACCTCTACTGCTCTACAGAGCCATTGCCAATGGGTTTCACCCTACCACGCACAAGGTTAGTCGATGATCATCCAGGGCCATTATCCTGCCAAAGACTAGGACCTTCTGCTACTCTCACTACTTTAATAAATCTGCTCTATGTGAGACTGACTAATTCTTTAGAGTTTTAGGATGCAACCTTGCTTGAATCCTTATCTAATTATATACACTATAACACCACCATGAGGTCTCCCCAAAAGACTCATGGAATTACGTCTATCTCATACCATGTATATGTTTCTCAAACCAAATCCACATGTAATCTCAAATCATTATATTCTCATACCAATGCACAACCAACCCACTAATTCATATTTCATTTCAGTCCCAACATGTCAATATTGTAACATCCTGCCAAGATATTACTGATTTGTAAATAAATAAAAGAAATAAATTAAAACCACGTGCATTTAATAATACCTCATTTTTCCAAAACGCGGGAAAATTTTAAAACTTTATTAAACCATCAAATAAAGTCTATGAATACCAAAACCATAACGTTATAAAATTACCCATCAGGGTTTACAACTGTTTTCAAAGGCAATAAAGAAACATAAGCATTTCCCCACATCTAACCCCTCTCCGCGGCTAAGCGTCACCTGAGCCTCCTGCATCAACAGAATTTGCTCTCGTGTACCGTGCACATGATCATCACCACACACACGCAGATAGGATGAGCTTAACAATTAAATCACATGTATAAAGTTACAGAAACATAAGCATATAAACACAAGAGATCGTACATAACATAAACATCTCACATTGCCCTGTTCTTTAATTCCTACCATCTGACCCCCAATCAGATTATTCGTGTTCTACAACGTCTAAGGATTACTTCAAGGTGACTTGTTGTCATACCTATCGGCCACAACCGATAGAGCACGTGCGGAAAAACATGCTACGGATCATACACCGCAACGCCAGGTAGAGTTCCCGTATACGAACATAGTCCGTATCGTCCCAAGACTACCAAACTCGTCAGCCAACAACTGAGGAGGGCAATCTCTCTGGACCCATCCGTACTGGCCACAACCAGCACACTCACACCAGCAACACTCGCCAACCCGAGCCACAACTCAAGGGCTCCTCGTGTTCATCCGCCATCCCGAGCCACAACTCAAGAGATGCTATTCCGAGCCACAACTCAAGGAATATCACGTGCTTAACCCCTATCCCGAGCCACAACTCATGGGATGCGTTCTGAGCCACAACTCAAGGAACACCAGCAATCTCACCCTTAAAGCATCTCTAGACGCACTGTAGATCACAAAATCATAATCAAAACTCAAAGTTGCAGCAGTATAAATCGTCTGGCGGGGGACACGTGCCGCCAGGCGCTGCCAGCTTCCAGACCGCCTGGCGGGGGACACATACCACCAGGCGCCAAGCGCCTCCAAAAGAATTACAATGTCTGTAACAACCGCCTGGCGGAAACATTCACACCGCTAGGCGGACGCGACCCCATATTGCTTCTATTTTTTCTCTATCGCCTGGCGAAACCTCCTTCCCCGCTAGGCGCCACCCACATCAGACCTCACTGTTGCCTCGATATCGCCTGGCGGCCTAACCCCCACCGCCAGGCGTTGTATCAGTTGCACCACTGGTTACTGTATTGTTCTGAATTAAGTCACAAGAATTGCTAACTAGACCACATTAGTCTCTCAACCAAGTTTAATAGTTAGAGCTTCAGTGTATCACACCTCCACCATGCTCATATCTGTTAACATTATCAAATTCCTACAAGATGCACTTCCCGTTCCTATCAAGATCCTCCTCTTTAAGGGTACTACGCTGCTTTGAGTTCCAAGACAGATCCCACTGAGTTCAATTTTTACCCTCTCATACAGATTCTCTACCTTCAGATTCTAGCTAATGTTACACTACTTTAGTACATCACTCCTCGAGTGAATGTCTCCCTAATCAAATTTTCCACTCCCATCCATGTAACATATTACCGTATGTATTGATAGAATAAACCGATTTATCTTATGTTAACCTTCCTCAATTATCAATTTCACAATTCGCTCATTACCATTACCAAGTTCATCTCTAGCTTTCCACTCTTAACCACCTAAGACCTGTCAACAAATCTTGCCACCTCAACCCATTCCTCTCACTGCTAAAATTCTCATTTCCCATCCTTAACCCTCCTAATTTCATTCACTCTTCAACTTGACTTCAAGCTCCTCCCCACTTCCTCACTGTCCTGCGCAAACACCCCAAAACATAGATTTCTGGGTAATTTCCCAGTTTTACAGCCCCTGCAAAAATGATTCTCATACCATATGGATGCCCCATTTCCTTCCTAACCTCTCCAAGAACCTAATACGAGTGCCATCAACCCGCGCTTAGTGTAATTCCAACACAGTAGTTTTATTATAATAAGCTTTGTCCAGTTTAGTGCTACCAATCTGCCAATTCCCAAACCCTACAATTCAATTTCACTGTTCCATCAGATTAACCCTTCATTACGATCAAAATCAATGGAAAACAATTTTGAACTTCCAGTAACCACTATCCCGTTGTTTTTCCCCGATCAACTCAATCCAACAACACCCAAAATCACCAGAAATCGAGCCCAGCAGACTCGCATCGCCTGGCGGGAATTCATCACCGCCAGGCAGTTCATTAGCGAAACCCAGAAAAGATGTAAAACTTCACGCAGCGCCTGGCGGCCGGGAGTGTGCTGCCAGGCGGTTCCTCGTCCAAGAACCCAGATCACATATAATTACATGCACCGCCTGGCGGCTATGAACAGCCCGCCAGGCGGTTTCTGGAAATTTTCCAGAAAACACAAAGCTTCAACCAGAAACGAACAATAATCACAATTATACATATATCCATCAATTCGAATGCACTTATAAAAATTCTAACGTATAAAAGCTCCCCTAACTTGGATCCTTTAGCTTAAATTTGAACAATTGATGAAGCTCTCCCTTGATCACCACTAGCCAACCTCGGATTCCCTCAATTCCGCCTCCAAACTCCCTCACGTCAGACCCCTCTCACTCACCCTTGTCTCTGTTTTTCTAAGTCTAAGTTCAGCCTTGCCAAAACCTTGCCAAAACTCTAACTTTTGCCTTTTAAACTAGTACTTTAGGTTACCCAAAGCATTAAAACGAAATTAAGCTTATTTACTTTTAATAACCATTCATCTCTCATCATGAATGGTGAGTGCAGCCCCCTCCTTGGCCGTACTGATTTCCCATGGTTTCTGTTAACCTTTCCAATTCCATTTAAAGTCACCATTGGCAAAAATAAAATAAGCATACGTTCCATTTAGATTTTCCAAGGTTTGAACCCATGACCCCTTTGTTACCACTTAAGTGCATAACCACTTCAACCAATCATGTATCATGCTAACCATCACAATTCAAGCATCATATCATAACAGAACATGCTTTCATAGATTGAAATAATAATAATAACACAAAAAGTATCATGCATAGGACTCGAACCCAAGTCCTCTCATATAACCAAAGTACTCTCGACCGCATGAGCTAGTACTTTTCCACGTCATACCAACCATAATTTAATATCATAATTATTTCCCCTCCCGCATTTATTAATTAATTAATTATTTAATTAATTAAATTCTACGGGTCTTATAGGCTTCACTAGGTTGGGTTTCATGATTTAATTCAAAGCAAACACCAAGCAATATTTTCTAATTCATTCTCTAACATTCACACCTTTTATAAGAAGTCGTAATGTCTTATCGACAAGTATAAACTTGAATAATAAAAACCCCATGTCAATCAATTTTTATTATAAGTTCGCATTAATGATCAAGATTATGGTGTTATAAATGACTAAATATTTCACATTGGTTGTCCTATCTTAATCAGGTTTCCCAAACTATCTTTCAATCAACAAGTACTCTCACATAGGCAATCAATCTAGAATATATATTTAAAATAAGAATAGAATACAAGAGTGATCGAGAATAATTATATTGAATAGGGGAATTCACAAAGAGTTAAGAATACATTACATTCAATGCCTTGACATTCTAAGTATTAGGATAATGATGAAGATGAATGCCTCCAACCTTCAAAATGCATCACTACTTTCTATCCTTTTAGGTCAAGTGTCCTTCTCCTCAATAGAATTATTTTTTCCTTTGTCCCCTAAAAAGGGCTTTCATTTTCCAGAAGGGTTGTTCATTTTGACCTTTATCAAACCCCTTATTTATAGAGTTTTTGAACTGGACTGGGCCTGCAACTTTGTACTTGACTTTTGTATTGGAGTAACCAACTTTACCAATATCTCCCCATGCTGATAACTTTGATAATCAAATTTTGTTGATATTCTTCTTAATTTCTTTGATATTTCCACTGATCTGCAAAATATTAAATATGTAAACCAAATACTTATCTTTTTCAATTTTATTAAATAAAACCTAAAATATCTAAAAAGATAATAAAAAAATAACAATAAAAGATAAAAAAACAAAACATGATAATTCCAATTATCAAACATAAATACATATAAGTCTATATATTATAAGGTGACATCGAAAGTTACACCAACTTTTTATAATTTTATAATACTTGCTACAAGCCATGATTTTCATCATATAATTTACATCCTACCTTTTTTTATATTAGGATAAGATGGGATTTTATTTAATCACTTTTCTTTCTTACTTAGTTACATAACACTAAACTTTAGTGAGTAGGAGAAAATAAGTTAACCAAAGGGTTAACATGAACGAGGGGGTATAAAGAAGGTGACCATTATAAGTTATTGAATGAAGATGGGGATATTTGGAGTCGCGAAAAAATTGAGGACCGAGCTTTGTGTTCCTTGGAAAGTCATTGACTTGTTCACCACATTAGTTTGCTAGGCATTTCTTGGAAAAATGGCTACAATGTCTGTAGTGAAGGAATTTGGTATGTTTGGAAAGTCGATATGGTAAAAGTGAGATTTTTGATTTCTTTTCATACAAACATAAAATAGGGAAGTCAAACAAATAGTATAAAGATAATATGAAGTAAACCCCAACATTTATATTCATAAATATGATATTTTTTCTTCTGAGAAAGTGTAAATTGTTTTTGTAGTGGCTAGTCAAGATAAATGAGTTTTACTATAGTCAATAGCAATAATTCAAAGACATCTCTATTGAGTAAAAGTTACTCATTTAAATCCCCAAGATAGAACCTCCAACTAAAATTCAATTTAAACATGATCAACTCTATTAGTAATTATTATTATAATTATTGTTATCATTTACGACTTCTTTTAGAGTAAATAAAGAAGAATAAAAAAAAAACATGTAATTTATTTATGGTTAAAATACCTTTTTGATCCCAATTTTTATGAAGTTTCGTCAAATTAGTCCTAATTTGTTTTTGTGCTCAACTAGGTCCCAATTTTCGTTAATTTAATCTTGTTTTCTGTCATAATCTAGTTGACTAGACAAATAACCTAATCAACTAGGCACTTCCAAACAGCAGCTGATTCATATAATCAGATCACTGCACCTGTTGAATATACATTTTTCAACCAAAAGAAAGAAGAAAGTGGGCTGAATATTTTCTTGGAGCAGATTCTGCAGTAGTGCTTAAGTGTTCATCAAGAATGATCGTCAAGATCTAATGAAGAGGGTGTAATATTGACACCAAAGTTGTGTACTGAATTAGGTGTTATTGTTCCATCACTGCTATTGTTTTTTCACTAGTTTTTTTGTGGTTTCTTGAATATGAAATTCTATCTATTATCACTTTGATTGTGGTAATTGTGTGTAATTGCTTGGAGCATTACAGTTTTCACATTTCTTGAAAGGGTGTTTCAAGAAGTGTGGTTTTAGAGTTTAGGAATTACATAGGTGTTTCTTGTATTTCTTCTCTTGTTGTTATAGTGAAATTTCTAGTGAAAAAGCTAGAGACTGGATGTAGATTCAATTGAATTGAACCAATATAAATCTTGTTGTCTCTTGTGCTTTCTTTTCATTCTCATTTTATTTTTGCTATGTATAAAGGTTAAAAAATATGCATTCTTAAACTCCTTTTCTCAATTGGTTTAAGATTTAACAAAAATTGTTTTTCAAGTGTAAGGACATCTCAAAAGTTTGAGAAACCAATTCACCCCCCTCTTGGATGTGAAAGATTGGTGCATCAACTCTAATAGTCGTTAACGCGATCAAATTAATACGACAAAACTATAAAAACTTCAGTATTGTTTAGAAAGTAGTCAACAAAATAGAAATGGTAAAGTAACTCAAAGTTGTCTTTCAACGACCACAAAATTGATTCTTGACAAATTAGCTCTTATAAAAACTATACAAAAGGGTTAATCAAATCAAATAAGAAATAAAGAAATAAAGTTGAAAAAAAAATAAAAAAGATGTAAAACAATATAAAGAAAATAGATTGATTCCACTGTTTCTTCAAAATAGATTCATCATTGGTTATCTAATGATTATTTCTCAATTAATTATTGTTGTAGATTTGCAAATTAATCAATGTAAAGTCTCAATTAATTTGTTGACATTCTCACTTTTAACAAAAGTACAATCTCAATTAAAAGTGAGAACTTTTAGATTATCCACAACAAATTCAATCAAAGTACAGTCGCAGTCAATTTTTTTTTATACCTAATCATGTCTATTCTTTTATCTCCTCACCAAATAAAAAGCTTAATTAATCAAAGTAAAGTCTTGACTAATTTTAGTTAGAGTAAATACCTTTACCAAAGTAAAGTCTCAATTATTGGTAAAAAGTCATTTAATCACATGAAAGTTTCTAAATAAAATCAAAGTAAAGTCTTAATTAAATTTAAAAACCCTTGTACTCATATGATCAACATGCATATAGTTTTAAAATCATTACTTTCTATTTGATTAAAGAAACAAAAGTATAGATAAATAAAAACCTCAACAATAATAAAAAGAACAAAGAAATTTGATTCTAACCTCAAAATCCATAATAAAATTACAGTGGAACCAACACAAGAAGCTTAGCACTCCATAGAATCAAAATAAAATAAAAATAAAAGAAGAATGAAGAGAAAACGAAATGAGGCCCCAAAGGGTTCCTAAAATCCAAAGCTTTTTATCAAAAATATTTATGAATTATAAAAGTCCTTTTTCTGCAAAAAAGATAGAGAAAATCGCGAGGTCCAATTTTTGTTGCTCGTTCCCTCTTCTTATCTTAGCTAAACTTCTTCACTTTTTCAAGCTTTTCTTACCTTCTTCATGCAATGCTCAACTTGGAGTTTTTGTGATTTTGATAATTTTCTATTCTTGGATTTATCTTTAAGGTGTCATGAAGCTTTAATCAATTTTTTCTACACCTCCATGAGCTCAACTTAGCTGCAACTGCGCTAACACACCTCAAAATATTTAAAGGATATTTATTCAACTAAAAAGTTATCTTTAATATGTTTTTGTATCTCATGCTCAATAAACCCAATTATAAGAAATCTCAATTAAATCAATCTTTTAACAACAAAATTAAATTAAAAATACAAAATTAAACATTAAATAGGGACATAAATATGAACTTACCAGTCAAGAACTAGACGTAATTTGTGTGATCAAATGAACTAATATAAACATATTGAGTGTCTTCACTTCCCTCTGAACTTTTACATTGCCTGTTATAGTTTTTTGGGTTAAATATGTTTTTGGTCCTTCAAGTTTCAGCGAAATTTGGATTTAGTCCCTCATCAAAACTTTTGACCAATTTAGTCCTTCATCTTTCAAAATGCGTGAATTTAGTCTTTTTAACCAAATTTTGTTAAGTTTATCTGACGTTTCAAGCGCATTTCATGATAGTATTTAAATTATTTACACTGTTTGACACATTTTTGCTTCAATATTAACTTAAATACTATCATGAAATACGCTTGAAACATCAGATAAACTTAACAAAATTTGGTTAAAATGACTAAATTCACACATTTTGAAAGATGAATGACTAAATTGGTATAAAGTTTTGATGAGGGACTAATTTCAAAATTCACTGAAACTTGAGGGACCAAAAACATATTTAACCCTAGTTTTTTTAACTAACTAAAGAAGGAAAGAAAAAAGTTAAATTTGAGATTGCAAAAACTTTTTGTACAGTGTTGTCTAAATCTTTATATCTTCTCGTAATACTTGCACAGACGATATCAGCAAAATAATGCAATTTATTTAAAACATAACTTAACCCTCACTTTTACATAGGAGTGGTTTACGTACCTTTTTGTGATCAAATTGCTTATTAGTGGAACCTTTCAAAAGTTCTTGAAGAATAATTAGATGTAGTCCAAGAGTTCAAGGTGAATTAATATAAAATTTATGTGATGTTTTTCTTCACTAGACACTATTTGATAGATGATATAGTCTTCATCATGGCAAAGTCTTGAGGCTCTATTCAACCCTCTTAATAGAGAATGTCTATACCATTAAATGATATTAGAGCTAAACTCTTGGGGTTAGTTTTTTAGAGCTCATTATCATCAAATTCATATGGATATGTTGGACATTGTAGAAAATGGGTATCATGTCCCATTAGATTGCAAACAACTAGCTCTACACAAAAATGTCTAGACAAAGGAACTAAGTCATCATTATTTGATGAATGCAAGAGCTAGAAATGCTCTCATGTGTGACATCTCAAAGGAAAAATATGCTAAGGTACTTGCACTCAAATATGTGAAGATAATGTATGAAACCCTTATTGTTAATATGAAGTGTCTAAAAAGAGTTAAAAGAAACTAACTCAATTTTTTTAACTAGACAATATCAGCCATTCAATATAAATGGAGACGTATACATACAACTATGTTCTTTTGCTTTAAAATCATCATCAATGGATTTTGTTGCTTAGGTAAGATTCATGGAAACCATGAAAAATATCAACATTATCCTTAGAGGTTTACTAACATAGTGAAAATCACAAGAAATGACCCTACGAGCATTTAAGAACTTAGACAATCTAGCACTATAGGAACTCACTAGTATCCTTAAGGTCCATGTGTTATTTTGAGTGATGATATTTGGAAAAGATAGAATATGTCCCTACAACTTAATGTTAAGATGTACAGAAAGCCATTATCTACCAAAATCCTAAAGATAAAAGAAGTGCTAGATGAATCATAAGATGGGGAAGAGTTTAATGAAGAAGATGAAATTTTCTTTTTTTACATAGAAACTCAACAAGATGTGGAGAAAGGGGGGGATTCAAGAACAAAATAAATTTTCAGGGAAAAAAGCAAAAGAAATGAAAGGAAGATGTTGCATTACAATTGCAAAAAGGTAGGAAATTTCAGGCTTGAATGTTTAGAGCATTTGAAGAACAAGAAAAAATAAATTAAGAAGATTTGAATGCCAACATGGGAATATATTGACTCCTCTAGTTCCAAAGAGGAAAAGGAGTAAAAAACAAAAAAAAAATGTCTAATGGATAACACGCCTTTTCATCCATCATCTAACGACTTTGACAAAGAAGTAAACTTTAATGATATACATTATAATACTCAAGCTTATCTTGAAACTCCCTATACTACTTCCAAACTTTCACATGCTTATAAAATTGTGTATAAAATTATATGAGAAATGAATTTAAATCTTTCAAAACCAGGTCTTGCTGACATGTGATCTTATAAAAGAAAGCCTTGAACTCAAACACAAAAATCAAAACATATATGATGGAAAGAAGAAAATGAAAGAAAGTCTTTACAATTAAAACAAGTTCTCAAAAAGCTAAAAAAAGAATTGCCTTTGTAAACTAAATGTTTCAACAAGACACCAATTGAAATGGATATGAATGGAATAGTAAATGTTTTACTTGCTGAAAATGCCATACTAAGGAAAGTCCTTTCCAAATTTAGAAGTTCAAGGAAACCACATGGTAAAACAAGGATTGATTTCAATGGAGAAAAGTATCATAAAAAAGCTAAAAATAAACTTAATTAGTTTGTATCGTTGAGTGATAGTGTAACATCCCAGCTGGATATTACTAATTTAAATAAAATAAAGTAAAATAATATTATATACACATTAATTTAAAACAAGGGAAAAAGAAAACCTTTATTAAAATCCCTATTAATTTAAAATCCATAGAAATTAAATATCAACTACAAGTTTCAAGTTTGATAAAAGTAAATGTTTACAAAATATCCTAAATCCATAGATATCGGTAAAAGCTTTCCCCAGCTAACCCTCTCTCCGATGTTATGCCTCAACAGAACCACCTGCAACATCATCTGGTCTTGTGTAACGCATTACACGATCATCGCCAAACACAAGCAGATAGGATTAGCTAACAATATCAAAATATATATACAATTCAAATATATATATATATATATATATATATATATATATATATTTATATATATATATATATATATATATATATATGCATACACTCATCAAAGGAACTTTATCCTTTGATTCCATACTTCACGACCACCATCATGTTATCCATGTTCTACATCTTTAGATGATAACCTCAAGATGCCTTTTGTTGCCTCCACCTACAAGCCATAACTTGTACAACACGTGTGGGAAACCTGCTATGGACCATACTTTGTAACGCTAGTGGAGTTCCCAATACGAACCATAGTTCGTATTTGTCCGAAGACTACCAAACTCGTCGGCTAACATTGAAGATGGCAGTCTTCTTGGACCTAGTCGTACGAGCCACAACTCACACACTCACACCAACAACACTCGTCAATTTGATCCACAACTCAAGGAATGCTAGTGTTCATTCGCCATCCCGAGCCACAACTCAAGGGATATCATTCTGAGCCACAACTCAAGGAATACCACATATTTACCCTCTATCCTAAGCCTTAACTCTAGGGATACCATTTCGAGCCACAACTTAAGGAATGCTACAACAAAGTTCATCCTTAAGGTATCACCCAAAGCCTTGTAGACCACGCATATCCAAATCACACAAGCAAATACTTGACCATGGACCCAAGATATACATGCTTCCATGAACTTGCCCGCTCATGGTCCTGCCTCTACGAACCTCCCCACTCGTAGTCCAACTCTACAGATCTTCCCACCCGTAGTCCAACACACGTGATCCAACAGCTACGAACCTCCCAGCTCGCAACAGCCCTCAAGTGTGAGCACAGAACATATGAACCTCCCAGCTCGAATCCTCACATGAGATCATCATAATATGAACCTCCTCGTTCATATTATCATGTGTTCATCACCATTCATGAACCTACCCGCTCATGACACTATTAAGCATCTCCTGGTCCAAGTCCCACATCATAGCATACAAAACCCAATTTAAAAGAACATGTTACCTTTAGGCTATTGCTTGGCGCTGCCTAAGCACCACCAGATGAATATCCAGCGCAGACCGTTTGGCAAAAACCTCTCGCTGCCATGCGTCATTTAGATTACAGCCCCACTGATTTAAGGCTATCACCTGGCGGGTCATACCTTACTATCAGGCGCCATGCAATCCAAGGACTTCCCTGATACTCCTATCGCCTGACGGTCTTCCCGTGCTGCCAAGCGTTATACTAGTGGTGAGAAAACACTGGTTTTGCACCTTGGAATAGGTTCTAATGAACCTAACACCCAAAAAAACACGTCACTCCAGTTCATCACACTACATATTCAATCATCTCAGCATAACACAATTACTATATTATACTCTCACACTTTAAGCATAAATATACACTCATATGTATTCACAATTAGAATCATACCAATGCATGTAACTTATGATATAAATTATGCTTTTTAGGAACACAACAGGAACCAATGATACCATCCAACTTATGCAATTGTCATAGAAGTATATCAATCATTCCCTAAGTTTATTCCCTTTGACCCAATCTCTCAGGCACACCCAACTTCAACAACCACACAACACATTAGTCTTTCGTTGGTTAATTTAGACCCATTTTATTGTGACATCTTATGTATTAGAATTACACCTAAGACTAGAATTCACGATCAGCATGAAACTTACACCTAATCATACTTTGGCAACCCTTATATGTACTATTATTTCGTTCCTCTAACTTATCTAAAACAAGTTTAATGTTATGACATGTTCACCAAACACACATTAGTCACGCCACTACGTAATTCCGCACATTATCTCATTATACCATATCCCTGATTCAAAATGAACCTCAACAGGAACCCATCTTATTACCAAAACACAGTCCACCAAAAAGTTGTTGGACATAAGTCGTCGCCTAGCGAGAAACCCTAATATTCCCAAATCCCATCAATTATCCAATTTCTCACCCCAACAGACAGTTAGTATTCCATATTATATCTATACACAATTTAAACATTAATGCACATGGTATCACACTCCTTTTAAACATAATCATCATGACTCACGTTATACCCACCAGTGCAGAAAGGGCCTTTGGCAGCGGTTGTTTTCAATATTCTGCACCGGTTCGGGAACCGAAGCATATTGGGGCGAGGCCAAAAGGTCATAGCTTTTTGTCTC
>Ga0209589_1010017_pt1 | contig 14001 bp, 8 predicted proteins | sample CowpeawhiteBW_FD_187525 | JGI IMG/M metagenome (GOLD analysis project Ga0209589, IMG submission 187525) | Root nodule microbial communities of legume samples collected from California USA - Cow pea white BW (SPAdes) (version 2) | ecosystem: Host-associated > Plants > Roots > Nodule | place: USA...
TGATTAAAAGTGAGGATGCCAACAAATGAATTGAGTCTTTACATTGATTGATTTGTAAAACAACAACAATAATTAATTTAACAATAATCTCTAGATAACCAATGAAGAATCTTATTTAGAAAAAGCGGTGGAATTGACCTATTTACTATTATTGTGTTTACAATCTTCCGTGTCATTTTCTTTGCACATCAAAATCCCCCTATTTTTATAGTTGCTAGTTTTAATTGCATTTTTAATAATCAAATATTTGAGATCAATTCCGTATTCGTTGTGAGACGACTCAGGGTTATCTTAACCCTAATTATTTTGTTCACTACTAACTGGCAATACTGAAGTTGTTAAAGTAGTGGTAATTTGATCGCCTAACGACAGCGATATCAATAAGCTTAATTACAACTTATATATACATGTTACAATAACTTCTTCTAATATATACATCAAATCATTTCACCTAAATACTTAAATTATTTTATTTTTTACATTTTTTACCTTTGTACTTATTTACACATGAAATTTTTTACACTTGTAAAAATTAAAATAATTTGAATATTTAGGTGTAGTGATTTGATGTATAAATTCAAAACAATTATTTTAACATGTATATATAAGTTATAATTAAACTTAATTACTAATTTGGTCTCAAATTGGAAAGGACCAAATTGGATCATTTTAAAAAATTTGGGTATTAAATTGAACCAAAAATTTAAATAGAGGACTAAATTGAAAACAACTATTACCATTGCCACGTGTCATGATTGTAAGCTACCATGTGGCACCGATGGTAAACTGACACATGATAGTTTTTTAAATTATTTGAAAAAAAAATTAAAATTTAAAAAAAAAAATTTAAATTAAAAAAAAATTTTAAAAATTCTACGGCTTTACACGTGTCTTGTACAAACACGGTATTAACTCCAACTTAACGGAGAGAACCAAATTGAATCTTTTTAGATAATTGGGGTACTAAATTGAACAAACCAAAAATATGAAGACCAAATTGAACTTAACTAAGAAGTTGGAGTACCAAATCAGTAATTATACATAATATAAATTATTGACGAATTGATTGTTTTCCACTAATTTTGTATAAATTAGTTGAAAGAGTCTTGCTTGTAGAAATGGAGAAATCGCATGCTCATGTTATAATTTGTTGTTTTTATATAGATTATTTTTATAACATTTGTTTTATTTTCGATAGTTATAATTTTTTTGTATTTGGTATTTCTTATTAATTTTCTATAATTTTATTTTAAAATTTACAATGTTTTTATTTAAATTTAAAATAAAATAAAATAATTTTTTTTTAAATAAGTATAGTTCATGGTACCTTAATTATTAGTAGCGACTAAATCCCATAATATAGTTATTCTTACCGAAGATTTAAAATGAGCTTTTATATAAATGGCAAGATTTTGATGGCTTAAATAGATTTTATTGAAATGTTTTTGATAGTTGAAATTGAAGAGAAGATCGCTCAAATCAATAAAAGGGTTATGATTTTTTAATAAAAAAATATAATAATACAAAAGTGTGGACAATTTTACAAATGTGGGTAAGTTTCAAACCTATTTTACAAATTTGGGTTAGTTACGGAAAAATTACACAGTAGGGATGAAGTAGTTAGAGCTGCGCACAACAGACCAACCAAAGTCGTTATAACAGAGAACGTTTTCTTCACAAAATTTAAAAAACGTGAAACCGTTACGAATGGGAACAACTTCAACAATAAAAATCGTTATGATTCCATATGATTCTAATTACAAACACTAGCGAAAACACAGGGGATTTCGCGTCTGTGTGTTCGTTTTTTTTTTTTTATGTAGCTATATGTATAATATTAAGAATAATAAATGACAATTTATGATGGGTATGTTACATAAATTGGTTGAATAAGAAAACAGTAAATTACTAATTAGTAAGATTGCATATGAACTAATATTTAATACATTTGATCAAGATTTGGGTTAATGAGCTATATGTGATGGAGTCAATGGTAGTTGTCTATAAATATACAAACTATTTTAGTAGGTGTCTATAAATATACATTCATTACAAAACTGAAATATATATTTACTACATACATGATGTAGAAAAAAATTAGTAAATGAAAGTATCATACATTTACATCCTTAACCATTTCTTTAACTGGAAGGCCAAATAAAGATTGATGTCTAGGACCCGTATAAAGCTGCTACTTAAGATGCAGTTGAAAGATTATACTATGGTTGATTCGCAGGACATATCTGAATATTTGGTTATTAAGTAAGTTGTCATCGTTTCCACTGCGATAGAGGAATTTTCCCGGACTTGCCCATAATATCTTGGTTGATTACTTTTCCACCATAATGAATTGAAAAAGGATAGGAAAAAAAAATTGAAACAATAAAAAAACATGAAAAGCGAATAATCATAAATTGAATAATTGGGCATTCAATAAAGATTTAATAGAGATAATCATAAATGAAAAGGAACAATGGAAAATACATTTTTTGTTTTGTCCAATAAAGATAAATAGCATCAACAAAGTGAGTGTGAAAGCAAAGCCAATAAGCAAGGTAAGACAACTTCATGAAACAAATAGTAATGAAATGATATTGTTGCAGAGAAAAACAAACTGTAGAATAACAGTTACATGTTAAATTATTTTAAAAAGACGAAAGAATAAACATTAATAAATAAAGATAAAGATGAAGATAAGAAGCAAAGACATCCGATTTTATAAAAATCTTGTAAAAGTAACGGTCAATTTTTAAAAATTTAATAAATTATTATATTTAAAGGGTAAAATGGAAATTTTGAAATGTGGACACAAAAAGGGAAATCTCCTCTATATATTGTTATAGATTACTAGTCCTAATGACATTGCTTTTCTTTTAATATTAAGTTTTTCTTTTTCAAGTTCATCTGCGTTTTTAAGTTTTAAAAATTACAAAAGTAATTAAGAAAAACACTAAAACCGCTAGAGCGGCTGACGACACTGTTTTTTTTTTTTAATTTTTTTGTTAATATTAGTTTTCTTTTTATATTAGTTAATATTCGTTTTGTAATTGTTTGTATTATTTAATATTATTTAATTGTTTTAATATTACTTAATTATTATTTTTTATATTATTTAATATTATTTAATTTAAAAAAATTACAAAATTAATTTAAAAAACACTAAAAAACTCTGAAAATTAATAATATAAATTTCACATTTTCATCGTAACTTTCCATTATTTAATTAAAATTTTCATCTTCCTATTATTTCTAGTTTTATAAAAAAAAATACCGCACATTTATTATTAATTGATAACTAAGAAAAAGTTAAAATTTATTCCACAATTAACTAAAATTTAAACAATTAATTAATGTTAATAAATATAAAACTAGAAATAGGAACATTATGCAATTTAAAAACGCGCCAGTAAATTAGAAAAAAAATTTAATATTAAAAAAATAATTAAAATTTTAAAACTTATTTACATTATTAATTTTCAAATTTTCAAAATTTTTTAATTTTTTTAATTAATTTTCCATTTTTTTTAATCAAAAACGCGTCTGTAAATTAAAAATAAAAACCTAATATTAAAAACTAAAATTAAAGAATGTAAAAAAAATTATATTATTAATTTTCAGAATTTTTTAACTGTCTTTAATTAATTTTCTAATTTTTTCAAGTCAAAAATACATCTATAAATTAAAAAAAAAAAAAAACAAAGTTGTTAGGAGCATATGAAGGTTGTATTGAATCATAATGACTTCTTTAATTGAAGTCACATTCATAATGATTTCACTTTTTAAAAATTTACGAAGAAAACGTCCGTAGTCACGATTTCGATACGTTGTTGGGCATCTTAACGACTTCACCCTTCCTTTGTAATTACTCGGTCAACTGATCCAGATTTGTAAGATACAATTGAAACTAACTCATATTTGTAAATTTGTGGAAAGTGTGTATTTTTCCGAGGAATATCGATGGTATTAACAGAATTTTTAGACTCAGAGGTCGATGTAATAAAATTGGTAATGTAAAATAATGACTTACACTAATTACGTAATAATCATAATAATATTGTGTCAATATACCTTGTAACGTCATATTTAATCAATAATCATAATTAAAGCAAACGTCCTCATCTTCATATCCAAACTCAACGCGTATCAAACTTTTATCACATCCCCATCCTCACCGGGTAACGGGTATAATCTCGTATCCATGACCCATTTTCTTACTTCTTCAATATTAATTTTAATAAAATATTAAATAATTATGGTAAAGGAAACATAATATTATCAAATATTCAATATTAGAAGGATGGTTGTTTCTTTGATATCAAATACTTTAAAATAAATTATAATTGTTTACATTTTAGATTATAATACCAAATAAAATTTCATAAGAACCAAAACAATTATTAAATTTGCAAATATTAATGAAACATAGTTGATAAAATTTAAAATTATTTTTTAAAAAATATGAAAGGAAAAAAAAAATTCAAATTAAAATATATTTTAAATGTTTGTTTACTTCAATCTTTTAAATTATAATGAATCTCTTTTTTATACATTAAAAAGAGTTATAATATATCATTTGATCAAAATGATACAAAGAACAAATAAGAATCATAATAAAAGTTTAAAAAAAATTATAATTGTTTACATTTTAGATTATAATACCAAATAAAATTTCATGAGAACCAACACATTTATTAAATTTACAAACATTAATGAAATCTAGTTGATAAAATTTAAAAATATTTTTTAAAAAATATAAAAGAAAAACAAACATTCAAATTAAAATATATTTTAAATGTTTGTTTACTTCAATCTTTTAAATTCTAATGAATCTCTTTTTTGTACACTAATAAAAGTTATAATATATCATTTGATCAAAATGATACAAAGAACACATAATAATCATAATAAAAGTTTAAAATAAATTATAATTTTTTACATTTAGATTATAATACCAAATAAAATTTCATGACAACCAACACATTTATTAAATTTGAAAACATTAATGAAACCTAGTTGATAAAATTCAAAAATATTTTTTTTAAAATATAAAAGGAAAACAAATATTCAAATTAAAATATATTTTAAATGTGTGTTTACTTCGATCTTTTAAATTCTAATGAATTTTTTTTTATACACTAATAAAAGTTATAATATATTACTTGATCAAAACGATACAAAGAACAAATAATAATCATAATAATAAAATTTTAACATAGATCTTGTATCTTTTGAACTTCAATTATTTTGGATGGTGATAAAAAAATATTCATGACAATTACATTAAATTTTTATATTGTAGTAAATAATTATAGTGAAAAAATTACAGTATGAATGATAATGAGTTAGAAAATAAAAAATAATTAGATAAAATATATCGAAATAGTATTCTACATAATGAAAATAAACAATAAATAAAAATATTAACAAATTAACAAATGTTTACAAACAATTTGAGAGACTATTGAAATAAATCGCACAAAGGAAAACAAATATATAATTAAGGGTATGATAAGTTGAAAAATATCTCAAAGATGTAAGAAAACTTTTCAAATATCAACATATACTAAATGGTTGAGAAATAACAAAAATTGTTTTAGCGAAACAAAAGAGTTCTTCAAATGAAACAAAAACTAATAATAATAAGTAAATAATTTTTTTATTTACCTAGTACACGAAAGGTTTGTGTTACTAAATACTTAAATTGATAGTATTAAATATTCTCATGTGAAAGAAAAATATATAATAAATAAAAATATTAAAAAAATAATAAAAATATTCAAATGTGAGACATAAAAAAATTTTAATTGACATACATCTTTTTAACAGAATTACATAAAAGTTATGATAGGTTGAAAAATATAATTGAGATGCGAATGAGTTTCATGACAAACTAAATAATTAGAAAAAATAAAAAATAATATATATATATATATATATTATATATAATATATATATATATATATGGTTACTTAATTAATTGCGAATATTTTAATAATTTAAACGGGGACGAGTATTATGGCGGGGATATGTACATCCCCATACCCATCCCCATACCCAATTGAAAAAGTTGGGAATTTCCCATACCTATACCCATACCCATACCCAACCAATGCGAGGATTCCCCGTAAAAATGGGGACGAATTCGGGCAATACCCACAGGAATGGGTTTATTTGCCATCTCTACACGCGATAACATAGTAGCGCGGTCTTGGAGCATAACACTACTCCTTACAATATTCAAGGCACACAACGATGCCAAAACAAAACAAGATACAAAGTTCAACAACAATCAAATATAAATTTAAAGGACAAGCTAAAACATGGGCCATAACCCTGCAATAAAGCCCAAAGTAGTAGAATCTAGCCCAGGTGGGCTACGTAGCGGAACCATCACCTCCCTAGTGACCACGAGTGTTTCTCGCATCTGCTCACATCAATAAATTGATGATCATTACAAAAAGAGAAAACTGCACATACATGACATACAACAAACAAAAGGGTAAGCTAGAGCGAAAAAAGATTTATCATACAATCATATGCACTGTCACAGTCAAATATACATGCATCATCCAATCATGTTATGACCTTCCAAACAATACACTAAGACTCAAACACGACTCATCCAGATCCATATAGTTTAGTCAGATTCAGCAGATGCTTGCAATTGTGGGTGATTTCCCTGCTCTACCGAGCTGCTCACCCCCGAGCTAAGTGTTACAATGTCTCAACCCCCCACACAAGGTTAGTCCTTAATGGATTTCAAGCCTCCTGCTACTCTCACCACAAGAGTCAGTCCACTCTATGTCAGATTAACTGACTCCTTAGAGTGTCAGGATACTACCTTACCTTGAATTCTTATCAAATTATATAGATGGGGCACCACCATGAACTCCCACTAACATGGGCCATGGAGTTACGTCCCGACCAACTAAGGCACCACCATAAAGTCTCACCTAGAAGCTCATGGAATTATGTCTTAACCACATACGATTCATATTCCACCAACCAAGTAATACTTATCATGCATATAAGTCTCATACCAACCTTTATAACCAACCGTCATTCATATTCCTTGTCAAATCCATACCAACTCATCATTCTCAAACCATGGGACCAACCATACATGTAGCATATCCAAATCATGTTAAACTCATTCATCATAGACTATAGATTATCTCATTCATACATAATCACCAAATTCATACTTTAAAAGGAAGATCAATACAAACATAGAGCCAACATTGGAGAACAAAGAAGCAACAGAGTTGTCGCAATCGGAATCGCAATGGGACAACGAACCAAAAAAGAAAACGAGTTTGAAAAGAGATTTGGGAGTCGCCACCATAGTTATTCTGGAAAACTATGGAAAACCATAAAGACAAGACAAGTTTGCGAAAAACCAGATTTTGGATCCGGGAGTCGGTTACGCGTAGGGAAGGTGTTAGCACTCTACAGTGTAAGACCCGTAAAATTTAATTAATTAAATAAATAATTGATTAATAAATGTGGGAGGGGAAATAATTATGACATTAAATTATGGTTGGTATGACATGGAAAAGTACTAGCTCAAGTGGTTGAGAGTACTTTAATTGTGTGAGAGGAATTGGGTTCGAGTCCTATGTATGCTAACTTTTGTGTTATTGTTTTATTATTTAAATATGTGAAATCATGTTCTGGTATGATATGATGTCTGGATTATGATTGTTAGCATGAAACATGATTGGTTGAATTGGTTATGCACTTGAATGGTGACTAAGTGGTCACCGGTTCAAACCTGGGTAATTCTAAATGAAACTTATTTTTCTTTTGCTAATGTTAACTTTGGATGGAATTGGAAAGGTTAACAAAAACCTACTGGAATCTACAATCACAATTCATGATGAGATATGAATGGCTATTAAAACTTAATAAGTGGAATTTTCGTTTTAATTCTTGGGTTAACCTAAAACACTAGTTTAAAAGGCAAGAGTGAGAGTTTAGGCAAAGTTTTGCAAGGCTGAACATAGACCTAGAAAACAGAGACTAAAAGTGAGTGAGAGGGGTCTGGTGTGAGTGAATTTGGAGGCGGGGTTGAGGAAATTCAAGAGTGGCCATTGGTGATCAAAGGAAAGAGCTTGAGGATTTCAAGTATAGCAAAGGAGATCAGGTTAGGGAAGCTGGTCTCCGATTTTATTATTCGTAATTATAATTGCATGAGTAGCATGATAATTGGATGTATGTTTTCTGTTTTAAATTCTGCGTTTTCTGATTTCTGCAAATTTTTCAGAAATCGCCTAGCGGACTACACATAGCCGCCATGCGGCTCATGTTGAAATTGGGTGTTTCTGGGTGGTCACGAGGGACCGCCTGACGGTGAAGCCCTATACCGCCAGGCGACGCAAACTTATGTCTATTTCTGGGTTTTATTATGATGAATTGCCTGGCGGAGATGAATTTCCGCCAGGCGACGCAAGTGTGTTTGGCTTGATTTAGCGATTGAGTGCATTCTGGAAGGATCTTAATCGGGGAGGAATAAGGATTTAAGGGTTATGAGTTGATTGATGGATTATTTTATTGAATTCCAGTGCAGGCGTTGAATATAATCTATGGAACAGTGATAGGGTTGGAGAGTCGAGAGATACCTACTGTTAGACCATCAGGTGTGGAAAATTTTAAGGAACATGATACGAGTTGAGGGTAGTTTGCACTTAGGGTCGTATACGAACGAGTTAGGGGGCGAACTAGGAGTAGTTGGACAGAACGAAGGTTTCATTGAGAGGTTTGGGGGCTGTTACAGGGAGAAAGGGTTATGGAAATTCCAGGACTGATACGCACCGCCTGGCGGTATGTGTTTTACCACCAGGCGCTATTGCAGAGCTAAGTTTCCTTTGTGTAGATGCTGAAATATGTATGATCTATGATTTTGGAAGTGTAGAAAAGTTTACTGGTATGAGGGCGTAGAGTAAGTTTAAAATAGCAAGTTTGGTAAACGATTTATGCAAGTGAAAGGTAATAATTTATTATAAGGGACTTGTGGTGAGGTGTAGGATAATGCGGTAACTGATATAGTATGGAATGATGGTAGTGAGTTCAGATGAAATGATGCTTTGGACAAAAAGAAAAAAAAAGAGGTGGACACTATGCTTTAATTGGAGGTTGGTAAAATATAACGAATGAGGTAGTCAGTTTGGCAATATGAACCTGAAATTCTGGGGATGTGTTATATTAGCTCATAGTTCCTAATTAGGCTATGGTAAGGAAAAAGGGAATTAAGGATCGTAAACTAAAATAGTAATACTCAATTTGGTGGGCTAAGTGAGGAAGAGGAGTTTGGGATGGACTCAGAGGTGCTAAGGCATTCTAGACCAGAATCAAGCTATTCTGGTATAGCGCCTGGCGGGAAGGAACGGCTCCGCCAGGCGATAGAGGGGGAAGCAGAGAATACCTGGTGGCGCCGCGCCTGGCGGTCGAGTCTGTAGCTCCAGGCAGTAACTGTCCAACAGTGGGACACTGGAACGTGGGCGCTTGGCGGTGAGGGTAATTCCGCTAGGCGGTATCTGCGGCGAGGTGAATTTTGAGGCACTGTGCGCCTGGCGGTACGCGACACCGCCAGGCGGTCTGGGAGCTGGCAGCGCCTGGCAGCACGTGTCCCCCGCCAGGCGATTTATACTGCTGTAGCTTTGAGTTTGATTTAGTGTCCCCCGCCAGGTGCATAACGCCTCAAAACCCTTCTCGTTACAGGTACCGCCTGGCGAAACTGCCCTCACCGCTAGGCACCCATGTACTAGTGACCCACTGTTGGCCATCTATCGCCTGGCGCCACAGACTTGACCGCCTGGCGCCGCTCTCTCTGTTATTCTCTAATTCCCTTGGTATCGCCTGACGGAATCGTTTCTACCGCCAGGCGCTATACCAGAATTGCGTGGTTCTGATTAAAAATGTCTTAGCGCCTCTATGTCTTTTCCAAACTCCTCCCCTCGACTTAGCCCCCAGAATTGAGTCTCACCATCTTAACTTACGATCCTTACTTCCCTTTTTCCTTACCATCACTTAATTATGAACTATAGGCTAAGTCAACACACCCTAGAGTTTCATATTCATACTGTCCATCCCTTCTTAGTCCTAAAGCACCATCACATATGAACTTACTACCATCTTTCTTTGCTAGTTCTCATTTAACTCTAACTTTACATGTCTCCCTCAAGAACAACCCACTCAATAAACACCTATATAAACTTCTGCATTATTCTATATCTCATTAACAAGCTCCTGGTAATGGATTCTTGCCATTCACTTGCATAAGTCATTTACCAAGCTTGCTATCCTATATTTACTCTACGCCTACATACAATAAAACATTCCTACATTTCCAAAATCACAGATCCTAAATATTTCAGCATCCCCACAAAGAAAACGAAATCTCTGCAATAGTGCCTGGCGGTAAATCCCGTGTTGCCAGGTGGTGCGTATCAGTTCTGGATTTTCCAGAATTCTTCCTCCCTATAACAGCCCCCAAATCTCACAATTAAACCTTCGTTCTGTCAAATTTCTCCTAGTTCATACCCTAACTCACTCGTATATAGCCCTAGGTGTAAACCACACTCAATTCTTACCATTCCTCTTTAAAATTTCTGCACCGATTGGTCTAATAGCAGATATCTCCATACTTTCTAACCCTATCACTGTTCCATCAATTATAATCAACGTTTATACTGGAATTCAATAAAATAACCCATCAATCATCTTGTAACCACTAAACCTTGATTCTCCCCCGATTAGAATCCTTCTAGAATGCACTTAATCACAAAATCAAGCCAAATAGACTCGCGTCGCCGGGTGGAAATTCATCCCCGCCAGGTAGTTCATCAGAGAAAACCATAAATGGTTATAAGTTTGCGTCGCCTGGCGGTACAGGGCTTCACCGCCAGGAGGTTCCTCGTGGGAACCTAGGAACACTCAATTTTGGCATGAGCCGCTTGGCGACTATGTGTAGCCCGCCAGGTGGTTTCTGGAAATTTTCCAGAAATAAGAAAAAATGCAGAATTAAACAGAAAGCATACATCCAATTATCATACTACTCATGTAATTATTATTACGAATAAGAAAATTGGAGTCCAGCTCCCCTAACCTGGATCCTTTTGCTTATAATTGATTTGGTTGAGGGACTCCAATGATCACCAACGTTCCCCCTTTTGGTGTGCTCTATGGCCACATTTTACCCTTTTAAACTTGACTTTAGTAGCACTTAATTACACAAAACGAAAATTACATAATGATAATGTTAATTACCATTTATTTGGCCTTTATGATATGTTTTTCAGCTACCCACGGCTGCCCCTTAACCATCTAGGGTTTCTATGTCCTTCCACCTTCATGCTAAAAGAATTCTTGGCAAAAAGAAAATTTACTTTAGGTTTACCAAGATTTGAACCCCTAACCATGCAATGCCAAGTCTATACCAAACCATCATGCCAATTCATATTTCATGCCAACAAACATAATTTAAGTATCATATTTATCCACCGCATGATTAACATATATTTAAAATAATAACAATCAATAACACAAAATTAGCATACATAGGACTTGAACCAAAGTCCTCTCACACATATAAAGTACTCTCAATCAATTAAACTAGTTCTTTTCCACGTCATACCAATCATAATTTAATGTCATAAATGCTCTTCCAACCCGTATTTATTAATTAATTATTTATTTAATTAATTAAATTCCACGGGTCTTACATCTCACAATGGAGAATCAAAGATCACGTAGTTCTTATAAAGCTTGCTTGTTTGAAAAAATTGATATTTTGTATTTTTGAAATTTTTGTACTTTTTGGTGTTTTTCAGATTATTTGAAAAAATGGTGTCACATGACGCGAACGGCCGGACATAAATCAAAAGAAAAGAAAATATTTTTAGTATTTTTAGAAAATAAGTGTCACACAGTGCGAGCGACTGGACAAACACAATAAAGAGAAGTAGAACTTTTTTTTTGATTTTTTTTCTATATTTGTAATTTTTATAGTTTTCAAATATATTTGTTTTTTTTAAATAATAATAAGATAAATAAATAAATAAAAGGATGAAATTATTTAAGAGGGATAAAAGTGGAAAACAAAATATGGGGTACAAGAATAATTAGTGGGAGGTACATGAAGTAAACACAATAATAGGCCCAAAAACAAAAGACAAAGATATGGGGTGCAAGACTACCACATGTGGGAGGTACACGAAGTAAGGAGGTGGGGTGTGTAAAGTGACACATAGGGGTAAGAAATAAAATGATGCGGGGTGTATGCACGGGTGCGCGATTAGTAATTGTGGAGGTGCGCGAGTAAGTAAACAAACTCAACAAAAATAATGAACAATGACACAGGGGTGTTGCTAAGTAAAATAAGGAGTGTTGGTAAGTAAAATAAGGAGTGTATGAAGAATAGTGAAACAAGCCTAATTGAAATATAAAGAAGGGGTGCATGTAGTATGGGCAGGGGTGTGCGAAGTAAATGAGATGGCAGGCCACTTTCTTTTATTCTCTCAAAGAAAAAAAACGAAACCCTAATTAAGGGTAAAGCTCTCCTTCACGCACGCACAACAACCTTTTCTTCTCGACACCACTACAACTCCAACCCCTAAAACACGCGTCTGCACAACCTGGATCGACGACGACAACGATGTCGGCCACCGTCGCGAGCCCTGTCGGCGACGACACCGTCGTTTGATTCACCTCGTGTGAGGCACTCCTACACCAATGTCCACTACGACTTCTCTTCCCGCGAAATCTGGATCGAGACACGGCAGCCACATCGCCGTCGTCGCTTGCCCACACCAACGACGCCTAGAGCCGATGGTGTTGCTCCTTTTCCTTCTTGTGTGAGCCACCGCCGTTGGGTTCGCCACTGAGCGCGACCACACTCCTCTGCTCGAACTCCGACTTGAGATGACTCACTCTAATACCCAATCACGTGGCTGCCACGACCAAGACCGTCACCCCGCCGCAACCAGTCAAAGATGCCGTCGGCGACAACGACGCCCACCACAGGCCTCGACGACGAAGGCCTAGGGATACTTGACCTTCGCTCACTCTTCTCAGGCGTTCCTTCGTGCGATCGCCTAGGGCCACCATTGTTAGCGCGCGTTTTCCGTTCAAAGCTCCGAATCACCACCGGCGATGGTTTCCACTCCCTTACGACTATGTGCTATGATTGGACGCAATTGATTCGGGAAAATGAGACTGGAATGGGTTTCTGATCCAGTGTGGTATTGGATTGCAGGGATGGGGTTGTGATTTTGTTTTTTTCTTGTGCGTTCTGTTTGCAGGTTGAAATGGTGTTGTGATGTTGAGGTGGTGGTTCTACAAATGAGTGCGGCGAGATGGTGATGATAATGGGAAGGATTGGTGTTTGTGTTGAGTGCGGCGGGAAAGTGGTGATAATTGGAGGAATTGGTCTGTGGTAGTTGAATGGAGAATGAGCTTTTTCGGTGTGTTGATGATGGTTGAGGAAAATAGAGCCTGGGTTGCTATTTTTTGTTTTATTGGTTGCGAGAAGAGAAGGATGAATTTGGGGTAAGATGATGGGTTGCGGAGCTTGGTTTTGGAATGGGGTTCTGATCCGGTGCGGTGTTGGATTGCAAGGGCGGGGTTGTGATTCTGGTTTTTACGCAGGTGTGAGACAAAGATAATGGTGGGCGAGTAAGCGGGTGAAGACGTGTTCTACAAAATATAATTGTTTGTGTGTGATGAGTTCAAATTTTTGTCCTCATTTAATATTTAAATTTGGGGATTTAATTGAATTTTCTGTGCTTAAAGATTGATTTAATTAGAATTTGTGATTATTGGATTTATTGTGTAAGTTTGGTAAAAGTGGCGTAAAAATTGATTTTATGAATATTTTAACGTTTGTTAATGCAGCTGGAATTTATTTTTGGTCAATTAATAGTGTGATTTTAAAATATTCAAAGTTACAAAATAAGTCCAAAATCAAGAAATTCTGAAAAAGAATAAATCAGGAGCTAAATG
>Ga0209589_1010020_pt1 | contig 13999 bp, 6 predicted proteins | sample CowpeawhiteBW_FD_187525 | JGI IMG/M metagenome (GOLD analysis project Ga0209589, IMG submission 187525) | Root nodule microbial communities of legume samples collected from California USA - Cow pea white BW (SPAdes) (version 2) | ecosystem: Host-associated > Plants > Roots > Nodule | place: USA...
GTCAACAAGTCAACTAAAGTTGATTCAACTAAGTCAACTTAGGGAATCAAAAATAACAAACACAAATGAAAGGGATGAAGGATTAGTGAACTTCCTTTTTAAACATGCTTAGTCTTCTTAAGCATGTGCCTTCATCCTTGGTTGGGGTCAATCCTTCATCAGTTAAAACCTAGAATGGAGAAATCTTCTTGTCAATGGCCTTGGTGTCACTCCTCCAATGGAGTATGAAAGAAATCTATGTCATATCCATTGGAAGAGTGGTACCAAGCCATTGGCAATAATTTCTTCGACAAACTTCAATCACAAACTCAGCAAAATCAGCACAATAAGTAGCAACATTTTTTCTCTTTTCATTCCCAATATAACTTAACTACACACACTCATCATGACTTACCTAAAAGAAACACACACTCGTCATGCATGACTCACCCAAAAGAAGTTGTTGATAAATGAAAAGAGTGTAACATCATTTCACAGAGAAAAACCTACGTACTATTATTACAGTCTACATTTCAATAAAAACACAACCAACATCAAACACGAACCTTCTCATTGACTTCCTATTTATTACATCAATATCAAAAGTTCTACACATATTCCTTACTAGTGATAGAGGAAAAATGCTAATGTTTGTTGTACTCACAATGTTTAACTATGTTTGTGATTCCTCCAGCCATAGGAGAAATCTTCTTGGGAATGGCCTTGGTGCCACCCCTCCAATGGGGTATGAAATCTATCATGCAACTATTCAAATTCTTTTGTCACTTGATTCATGCATCAAAACATTTATGATACAGGTGGAATAGTTGGAACCACTTTCATCAAAATATAAATGAAACAATCATCCGAGAAGCAGGTATATAAACATTTATGTTATCTGTTTACTATGTACCATGAACATTGGTGTTCTTCATCTGGGACAACTTACGACCAAAAAGGATAATATTTTATTACAATGACTAACATTAGTCAACTTTAAAACTTTACATAAAGGATTTTTAGTGGAATCAGATAGCCCATTGAATTCATAATTTTTTTTATACTAAAGAATTGTGGTAAAATGTATATGCATGGATACTGTATATGTAGATTATTCAATTCAACATCACAGTCTAATTGCAAAAATGTTCATATGGTTTTGCAGCTGATATCCTTGTTTCTTCTGGTCTTTCTGAGCTTGGGTACATTTATGTTAACATAGGTAAATGAAAAAACATTTTTTTTTTGCCAGTTTTATTTTTATTTCACTTCATCTTAGTTTGCAAAGTGACATAAGAACTAAGAACAACAATTTTTTGCAGATGATGGTTGGGGTGAAATGACTCGAGATATCGATGTATGGATTGTATTCATAGTATACGTTTTGTTTCTTCATCTCTTAAAACACATATTAAAATGATTTCAATTTCATTGAAATTAATAGAGTATTTGATCCAAATTGTCTGTGACAGGGTAATTTGGTACCTGATAAAAAACATTTTCCTTCTGGCATAAAAGCTCTAGCAGATTATGTTCATCAGAAGGGTCTGAAGCTTGGCATTTATGCAGATGCAGGGTACAAGATACAACCAAAACACATGCTTCTCTTAATTAAAAATAAATGTTGTTCAACTCTTTCAAAGTTTTTGTAGAACTATGTGTTTGAGGGTAATTTTTCAGGTATTATACTTGTGCAAAACGTATGCCTGGCTCACTTGGTTATGAAGAGCAAGATGCCAAGACTTTTGCATCATGGGTATACACACATACATATATTATGACCCTGCTTATTTATTAAAAAATGAATGTCAGCAACATTTTTTTTCTATTATTAGATGAAGTTTATTAGAAAGTATAAATTTTGGCATGTTCTACTAATCATTTAACCATTCCCCTCTGGATTTAGCACTAAAGAGTGATAGAAAGAATGTTGCTGGCATTCTTCTATTTAATTTGCTTGCTACTGAACAAACTGTGATTGTTATCATTGTATCTTCTTGCAGGGTGTTGATTATCTCAAGTATGATAACTGTAACAATGGTGGAATAAAGCCTCTTCATAGGTAGCAGAAGCTAGTTACAGTTTCATAGCATTGTTTCGTATGGTTATTTTTCAGTTTTATGTTGGTTCTTAAAAGTGAAAATGGTTGTGTTCTTTTGATATACTTAGATATCCTATTATGACTCGAGCTTTGATGAAGACAGGTCGTCCAATCTACTTCTCATATGTGAATGGTACTTTTGTTTACTTTAAGAATGTTTTGATTGTCTTCAAATTTTTCTGTCTAATAACATGTGCTTTGTTCTTAGGGGAGACATGCACCCTGCATTATGGGGTTATCCAGTGGGAAATAGCTGGAGAACCAGTGATGACATCACTGATAACTGGGAAAGGTAAAAATGAAAGATAAGAAAGAAACTGTGTAACAAAGTTTGGTTTTGTTTATTAGTGGTTATGTAAAATTGTTCACTTTTGGCAGAATGGTTTCAAGAATAGACAGAAATGATGTTTATGCTGATTTTGCAAAACCTGGTGGTTGGAATGGTATGAATTTCACTGATGACTCTTTTATATTCATCTTACTGTCACCATTCTTAACAATCCTTAAAATCAATAGATCCTGACATGCTGGAGGTTGGAAATGGAGGAATGAAGAAACATGAATACGTTGTTCACTTTAGTTTATGGGCAATTTCCAAGGTACCATCCATCTCAAACGTTGTCTTGTCATGCTTGTATATGAAGAGACATATACTTCAGATCAGATTGTTGAATTTTTTTAAGAGCTGGCTGAAAGCCATGGTTAAATTCTGCAATTTGTGGATTCTGTTTTTTATGCAAAGAGTTATTGCAGGCTCCTCTTCTCATTGGGTGTGATCTTGGAAAAATGGACGATGACACTCTAGAGATACTATCAAATGCAGAGGTTATTGCAGTTAACCAAGGTGAAGAGATACTATACTATCAGTTCTGAATTATGCATTAAGTTAATGACCTTTTGTGTGTGTGGTTTTTAACATGTTTTTGTTCCGATTTCAGATCCGCTTGGTGTACAAGCTAAAAGGGTTAGGATGGAAGGAGCTCTTGAGGTAAATTGCACTTGCTATTATATCATGTAATGTACGAGTCTAGATTCTCTACTGAATTTTTCGATATTGTCCTCTACTGAACATTAAAATGTTAAAGACACAACAAAAAAGTAATGCAAATAAATTCAACCGAGAATCCAAATTCGTAATATATACGCATGCATGTATGCACTTGAATGAGAAAGAAAAGTGATGGATTTCTTAAGGATATATATATCATGTGACTTGAGTCTAAGTCACACAATAGACCGATGTGACTTTTACTTCAAAACCTCTAAAAATTAGGTTTACGGATCCGGATCTGTTTTTTTATATGGTGTTTAACTTTATCATTTTTATTTAATGTGAAAATTAGATTCACGTGTTATTCCTAACAAAAAGAAACAACGATGATAATATTTTGATCAGGTTTGGGCAGGTCCTCTTTCAGAATACAGGGTGGCTGTTCTCTTAGTGAATAAATTCAGTGATCGTGGTTCAGAGATGACTGCAGAATGGGAAGATATTGGGCTTGACCCTTCAACTATTGTTCAAGCAAGAGACCTCTGGGAGGTAAGACAATAATTTAGTGACAAATTCTACGTTGTTTTTCATGGGATAGTGATGATGTAATAACACATGTTGTTTTGTGATGTATATGCAGCACGAGACATTGGAAAGCCAGTTCGTGGGAAAAATGAGTGTGACTGTTGAACCACATTCGTGCAAGATGTACGTGTTGAAGCCAATAGCTTGAATTTCAAAACATGTTCTTCTTCTCAAGTTTTTAGTCATTAGTCATAGAACATCATGCTACCTTTTACTTACTTTATGCAATGTTGGATTCGTTTTCTTAGTTATGTTTGTGTTATTTTGTGTTTGTGTTAGTGTAAGCGTTTTTTAGTGCTCATATAACTAATTCATAACTATATATATATATATATATATGATAATCAAATCATAACTATTTTGGTTTCATAAAACTGCTTTTAATTGTTTTTTAAATCAGTCACGTAAGCCATTATAACAATCAAAATGTGTTATACGATTATAATAATCAGAGTTGATTCTCAAAATAAATAATTCTGTATACAAAATTGATTTTATGGTTAGTATTACACTTTAGCAACCTATTTTACTTTTATTTAGAAAAGAAAGTAACGACAAATATAAGACTTAACAACATATTTTATGCTCTAGTAATTGTATCATATTTAATTAATTTTATTTAGTTAAAACTGATTTTAAAGGTGAGAATCATTTCTAAGGACTAAAATCAATTATTGATCTAAAAAATGTAATCATAACCACTTTTATTTATCTCGTTAGTTATTATTATTGTATGCTTTAGTAAGTGTATCATATTTTATGCTTTAGTTAATTTTATAACGACAATATAAGACTTAACAGCATATTTTATGCTTTAGTAATTGTGTCATATTTCATTAAAACTGATTTTAAAGGTCAAAATTATTTCTAAGGACTAAAATCAATTAGGGAATACTTGTGGAAAATCAAATATGCTTTACTTATAAGATTCACTTATTATATATGATTAATGTTTAGAACCATTTTTGTTTATGTTGTTAGTTTTTATCACGGTAATTCTTTTATAACTACTGTGTGTGTGGTTTTTTATTATTTATAACTATTAATATTTGTTTTTACTGTATACTAACTTCTATCAGTTTTACCTTTTTAAGAGACTGTTTTTTAAACTTGATTTTTTTTTTCAAAACCATTTTTTCAATACAATATCTATTTCTAATAAAAAAATCATCTAAAAATTAAAAGTTATCTTTCACAAAAATTATGGAAATTATTTATATTTATTTTTACAATTATAATAATAAATAATAATAATAATAATTTTTAAACTTTTTTTTACGAAAAAAGCTAATGAGACGTACATACTTTTACTAGTAAATAACTAATTTAATTAAAAACAATTAAATTTAAATGAATAATTTGTGAAAATAATTATTTTAAATTAAAAGTTGTTAAAATTTGAATAATGATTGATCATTCAAAAAATAAAAACAATATGATAACAATTTTAATTTAAGAAACACTTATGTAAAAGATAAAATTAGAAAAAAAAATAAAAAAAAAATCTCCTTTATAATGGTATATCATAATTATATCATCCAACCATTTTAAAAAGTTAAATACCTATTTATTTAGTTTTAAAATATGTACCAATATATTAACATAAAAAACAAAGATGAATAATAAAACGTGGGACAAATCGAAATATATATTGAAAGGGGAAAAAAATTGATTTGGTAAAGAGTTAAGGGAATTAGTTAAATTTTCAATGTAATGAAAATGATGTGGCATTGTTTGAAGCTGTGAAAATAAATAAAATTGCTTTTGGCAACCCACCATAAGTTTTGCTCTTGGTGTTTATTTGAATCTTAAATGCACACATTCAGTTGATTTGATAACTAAAAAATTACGATTAAGAAAATTAAATTGGATAGCTGGCTCAAAAGGTTGAGAACATATGAAAAAAAAGAGTAATGTGATTTTTCTGCAGATTGTAAATCATAGAGAGATACTGCAAAATTGAGTCTGCTGCAAAGGAGTGATATCATGAACAGCATTTATATTTAGCATATCTTTCATATCTTCAAAACATATTTCCAGAAAACTCTCAAAATCTCAACACATATTTGGTCCATCTACCGGAAGAGCCTTGAAGCTGATCTCTTAAAGACTTTTCCTTCAAGTTTTAGTCGTCTATATGCTTCTCTCAGATGACAAGGCCGAATTGGTCCAGATTCCTTCCTTTCTTTCATAACTATTCTAGCTGCAGAAACATAGCACAATTCATTAACATAAACAACTCCAATTATGAAAAAACACAACAACATCCTTAAAAACTGTAGAAATACATACATACTGTGATTTTAGAAGTGTCTCAAACTTACAAAGAACAACTAGCCTTACCTGTTTCAACAACTTCACCAACAAACATTTTTGCAATGCCTGATACTACAATCGTCATTGGCACTGAAATCTTCTGGGTCCCTGTGATACTAGCCAATAACTGATAGGAGGAGGGAAAGGAGAAAATTTCAGCAAATCTTCTTATAATACATGATCAATTTCAGTATTTACAGAAGCATATTGATCTCTTCATGATCGCTTGATGCAATGATACTGATAACCTTACACCAATAACTATTATATATATAAGTTTGGAATAACATTACAGTCACTTCCTTTATACAATACCAATAAAGCACATTACACAGATCAACAAACGTTAAACAAATCATCCATAAAATACTCAGGAAGAAACACATTGCATGGTGCAACTCTGTAAGAAAGATCACTTATGAACAATTACCCCATGCAACACTGTAAGAACGGAAGGTTACTGTAAACATTAAAATAGAAAAAGAAAAGAAAGAGGAATCATGTACAATTTCAAACAAGAAACCTCAGGAGTGTCAATCTTCTATCAAAACAAACGAAATTCAAATCCAAAAAGTACGTTAACAGTAAAAATCAGTATGATGTTTTTTATCCAACGCAAAAACCAGTGAAGTTGCTTCAACTCGAAATTAATCCATGACAAAGTTCCTCGATCCAAAGTCAAACAAGTGAACATTTTCGTATAATAACACCAACTGGATTAAATCAAACAGGTGAATATACACCTAAAATGACATTAGTTGATGTTAAATCAAACATCTGAATATATATATACCTAAAAAATCACATTAACTGGCATTTCACCGTGATTTTAAATGATACAACGTGAATACAAACATGCATCTTGAGAAAGTGAGAGCAACCCAAAAACCACAGCAGCTGTTAATTATTCAAATTTGCCGAAGCAAAGCAATGAAACCCAAATGGAATATTATAAGAAGAGAAGAAGGGCACATACCCTTTTCATGTTAGCTCTCTGAAACCCAGCCCTTCGGAAGGACTCGTATCTACTCATCTGCTCTTCGCTGAACTGAGACAAAATTGCCCTGAAGAAGAAAAATGGGGGAAATTTGTAAACGAGGAAAAAGGTAACGAATTTGAATCGAAGTGAAGTGAAGTGAGTTACGAACTGCATCTTGGCCATTTTGTGAGGGTCGCCGGTGGAAGGGAGCTTGGAAAGCTCAACGTCCATGTTGTCTTCTTCTTCCTCCTCTTCATCGTCCTTGTCCTTGTCTTTGTCTTTGTTCTTGACCACTGCACTCGCCTTCTGTGGAGGCCCTGGATTGAGGGGTAGAACAGAAGGAGAAGGAATAGGGTTTTGGTTATGATTAAGGTTATGGCTATGGTTATGGATTGAGTCCGCCTCTATCTCCGTCGGAGATTCTGGCGGCGATTCCTCGAACGCTGCTTCGAACGGATCCTTCGATTGCTTCATTCCGAACACACTACGGTTTTGTTTGGATTTGGTGTCTCGAACGCTATATATACAGTTACAAGTTATAACCATCTCTTTATTTTTATTTTTCAACACATTTTCCCCCAAAATTTAAACATTTTCGTTTAAGAAAAACCATTCGTTATTAGGAGATTCTTATTGTAGTGTACATAACTATTATCTATTCGTTATTAACAATATATCTCATTTTACAATAATTATAACATTATAAAAGTTAATAAAAATATTTACTTTATAATTATTGTTTTATAATAACTCCTGTAACATTTATTTTTCAATTTATTATTAACAGTAAAAAATGGTACACAAACGCCTGTTTCCATTGGTATTGTAGAAAAAAAAAATTACATTATTAATCAATTAAACTATTATGAGTGTTAAGGCAATGGCAAAAAAGGTTGACAAACTTTATATGAAATTCAGGTTTTCTATTGAAATTTTTTTATATTATCTTTTTGCTAAACAATAAAAATATATTGATAGTGATATATTATAATTTTTTAGTATATTTTAAAATATCAAAATCAGTATTTTAAAATCAAAAGAAAATCCAAATTTTATGCGTACATTACATGAATATTGAATAGAAACACTTTATTGTGAACCCATTTTTTGCTTCATGACTTGATTCATCAGTGATTGATTATCCCAGATTTTAGTGGTTTGATATTGTTCTATCTATAAGGCAACTTGCAGAGTCCAAAGCTCAGAAACATAGTTTTAGGAAAGTGATGGAGAATTGTGACAATATATATCAATATTCTGTAAAGCATAAAGCACACATATATTTACATTGAAAAAAAAAATACAATGACAATGTCACAGGAAAACATGTTCTGAAGAGAGAAGGGAAGAGCACAGGTTCTACAAATTGACATGAAACAACAATCACTAATGAGGAACTCCACCAGTAATCACAGCAATCTTCTTCTCCAGCTCTGGCTTGTTGGCTCCTACAAGTTTGTCAAACTCTTTTCCATCTTTAAGAAAGAAGAAAGTGGGTGTGGCTTTGATGTCCAAGGAAGTGCTGAAATCCTGCAACATACAAAACCATGTTCATTACTTTTCATCTTTCATTATTGATTTTCCATACAAATTAATCAGTGGAAGAACTTCTAGATGTTTTATGTTCATATAAGGGCAATACTAGTCAATATATTTTTAATTCACTTCCAGATAAATAATAATAGTATATGCAACTTCTCTACTTACAGCCATTTCATCCACGTCCACTAATAAGAACATCATAGACGAGTGTTTCTCGGACAAGTCGCAGAAATATGGAGCAATCATCTTGCAAGGACCACACCATGTTGCACTGAAATTTGCAACAACCTGTTAAACATGAATCTTTAGTATTAAACATTGCACCCAAATGATGTAAAGTATACTCATGAAGAAAAGAAGTATTGAGATGCAACAAAAGTTATAGTGAAAATACAAGCTTATAATATCCTTTAGCAGAGTTTAAGAATAAATTATAGGATCTGCCATTACATTCGATGTCTCCATACTCCCACTTTCCTACCTAGTCTCAATAATTTTTTTAATCATCAAGAAGCATGATAGTAACCAAAGACAATTGAATGAGGACTTTTTCCTAATGTTATTAACAAAAAGGTTCACAAAAGGATTTGGGAGGGTTTGCTGTCAAGAACTGGATACACAGTTTTAGATTATAAATTATTGTGCTACAAATTAAAAAGTAGAACTTACAATTTTACTATCCCTATTTGCTTGTTCCAAATGTTGGTCCCAAGATTCTTTGGTAGTAATGAGTTGTACATTCCCAGAAACAAAATCCACATGCTGATCAGAATCACCATCACCAAGATTATCCTGCAAACGTTAGAAACATGAAACTAAAGTCAGTCTAAGTATTAATGAAAGATATACAAAATTGTTTTAGAAGCATTGAGGTCCCATGAGGCTTGCAGAACTATTACAGAAATTAAAAAATTTTCCTTCCACTGAGGAGGAAAGAAAAATTAGGCTACAGTTCAAGTAAAATTGCGTTCAAGGACAAAAAAACTGCACTCTAAGACATCCTTTGAGTAAAGATGAGAGCCCTTCAGTACATTAAAAACATATGGAATTCAAGAAAAGCAAAAGACAGAGAAAAGCACGAAAAAGAGAAAGAAACAAGCCAAAATTGTATGGATAAGCTATTAGTAAATACAGCTTAATACACCAAGATTAGATTAATTGGAATATTACAGCAAAATAGCATTGGTTGATGACATTCCATCATCAAAAAACCATAGATTGTGTTAGAAATGCAAAATCACTTCTAGGCTTCTACCAAATAGCTTAAGCTCTAAGCAAAGTAGGTCTTCTACATAGTTTAGAGCCTCTATAACCAGATGCACAAAAGTTCAAACCTTGTCACCTCCATTCTTCTACATTAAGTTGAATATCACCAGTATAAGAATTGCACAAACTTAAACTACAATGGGATTTGACATGAAAAGGTGTGCTAGAATCTAAAACCATTCAGGGACTTCTACCTAATAGCTTTAACTTTTAAAAATATAAGTTGGTCTTAGACAAGATGTAACAAAATCCTCTTTTAAATTAGACAAGATGTAACAAAACCTTTCAAGTTCTTATGAAAACTAAGAACTAAAAATTCCAATAGAAGCATTCAATTATTCTCACCTTATGCAAACAATTGCCCATGTAATTGTTTCAAAGCCACCACACTCCAAATCTTCAATAAACTGAACCCTGCAAACAGAATTTCGGCACAAGAAACCTCAAAATCCATCAAACTCGAAGAAAGGACAACAAACAAAAGTAAAGTCAGACTAAACAAGGGAATTATTCTGGCAATCACGGAAGTGTAAAAATGACAATAAAAAGAGAGAGGGGATACATGAGAATTACAATGCCTATTTAGACTCTACTTTCCTACTTTAAGTTCTAAAAATGGTTCCAAGTATTCATTAACAAAATGCAGAATGAGGAAATTAAATGACTAAAATGATATGATGATGATGATGGTGATGAGGATGCAGGTGGGGTCCCATAATTCGTTCAAAAAAACTGATTTAGAAGATGAAAACACAAGATTTATTGCCTCTAATAGCAGAACTTCTATATCTGGGAATAAAAGTAGCCAACTTTCCATCCATTCACAAGCAGAAAAAGAAACCCAATGAAAAATTAACCAAAACTGAAGGGACAAATTGTGAAATTGGATTACGAATCTGATTGAAAGAAACCCCAATAACTCAATTTCAGAGAAACAAACGAAATAAAAATAAAAAACAGACCTTTGGGGCGAAAAAAAAAACCTAATTTGCAGATTGGGGGCAAAAGCAAGCGCGCCTTCAATTGAATCCGTGAATTGGGACAGTGAGTTCAGGTATTAGCTAAAAGAAGATAAAGCGTTTCGATGCTTGGCAGGTTAATAAATAAAAGTCTTTTTGGTTCCCAACACAAGAAGGTTTCTGTTTCATTTTCAGACATGAGTATTTTATTTACAGTAGTTACTTAATAATTGATAACTAACTCCTACTAACCAATTCATTCAATAAACAATTACGACAACGACTTTGAAAAGTTACGAAATTGCACATTTCTCAGGTGTGAAATTCTAATTATTAATCATTAAAACCAAATGGTTCCTTAAAGAGAAGTAAAGGAGATAAGGTATGAAAATGGAATATGGAATATGAAATATGAATCCGGTTATTCAATTTTGACCTCTGACCTTTGAAGACGACTCGGTACCAAGTTTTCCAGGTTATCCATGATCATAAATGTGTATTGTCCTTTTCTTTATTTTATTTATTATTGCGTTCTTCCTTTTAAAAAAATAATTTTATGGTATTGTTTTTATAAAAAAAATGGATTATTTGATTTAACATAAATGTATAAATACGTGTATCGAAGACGACATGTATATGATATATCGATATGTTAATTTTAAAAATAATAGGACTCGATACATTATATTTACATATTGAAAAATATACAATTTTTTTAAAGAATATGAGAAATATATGATTATTATTGTGTAAATCCAAATTTAAATCAAATATATTAAATATTTTAACAGAATTTATAAATTATTATTATCATAAGAACATTATTAGTTTATATATTAGATACTTCGTTGATAATTATCAATAAAATATCTTAAAGTATCGGATACGGATACATGTCTGACACGAATACGTGATACAAATTGGGGTATCCATGCATTGTAGAACATAACTAATGTGTTTGACTAAATATTTATTGAAAATTGGATCATAAATAGATTACTTTTATTCCAAACACTAAATAGAAAAGAAAAGAAAAGTCTTGTGCTAATTTTATTTTCTTGTTTTAAGAAAAAAAAATGGTTGACTCCTTTAAAAGAGTTTTCTATTTGATCCTCCATTATTACTAACTGCACCTTAACTATCACCTTTTTGCACCTCCCTCCTCCACTAGATAGGAAGAAGAAGAAGAAGAGAGAAAGCTTGTTTCGGAAAAAAAAAAAAAAAAAAAAAGCCATTAAAGAAAGGTCATTCCAGAATGTATTATGAATTTTGAAAAATTTATTATAGAAAACTCATTCTTCGATGTATCACATATGTTCTAAAAGGCTTGTTCCAAAAATTTTATTTTGGAATGGATTTTATATGTTCCGGAAAACTTATTCTAGAAATTATGTTTCGAAAACACTTTTCCAATTTTTTTTGTGACGGAAAACCTGTTCTAGACGTATTTCAAAAAATTGGAAAGCTTATTGTTATAGAATATTTCAAGAACATGTAATCCTAAAATCATTTTTATGAAAGATAAAAAGCTCATTTTACAAATTATGGGAATGCATGAAGAAAAAACCCTCTTTCAATCAAGTTCATTTTGTCAACCTTAATCTTTGTAAGGAATTACTTTTATGTACCCCATGGTTTCTTCCTACACCTACATAAAGGTTTTGAAAATGTCTAAATTTATCCTCTTCGAATGTTTGGAAAGTCAATAACTAATCCCTAAATACTTATATTCATTCAAGATCATAACTAATCAAATAAATTACTGTATTATATATACACTGTAAAATATATTTTAATCTAAAAGTTTTATGTTTCTTTTATTTCACAATTTGACTATGCATAACGAACGTGAATATTGATAATGTTTTGCATGGTATTCACTTGTATCGTAAGATCGAAGTTAATCCATGCATTTCATATACACCATGTTCTTCACTTCCCCAGCGCTGAGACACGATAATGAAGAAGTAAATAGCATATTACAAATTTCTGTGAGAAGAAGAAACAATGCTAGCAGAGTCCAAAGGGTTCTGGCAGAGACTCAAATCCATTCCCAAAGATATCACATTTTTCATCAACACTATGCAGCCAATTTGTGTTGTTCAAATCTTCTTTAAGCAACAGTGAATCATAAGGATAACTCTCGTACAGATCAGCCAGTTTGTGATTTTGCCTTTCACCTTTCTCTCTGCCATTTTTTCTGTTAGTGTTGTTTCCATGGTTTCTGCTTTGGAGGCTTCCATTAATGTTCATTGAAGATGGAACACTCAAACCTCGAGTGTGGTGTGTCTTGTTGGGAGTTGAAGAAGTTCGAATGCTCTGAGGGTAGAGTGATGCACTTGAAAGTGAACGAAGAGTTCCTGAACCGTTCCCGTTCCTCACAACATCCTGAACGAAAAGGGTTCATTGCATCATTGCACACCATTATGATACAACATGGTTAAGTTAAGGAGTGAATTGTGATTGCAGAAATGGACTTACCATGTGTCTGATAGCCATATCCAGTGATTTCTTTGAGATGGTTCTTCCCAAGCCATTGTTGTCTGTGGCAGATTTCCTTGCAGGAACCTCAGAGGCATCACCAGAATTTGCATGGCCGCGGCTTTTCGATGAGTACTCAGAGAGCCTCCCCCTGTTGGAAATAGGAGATGGCTGTCTCCTTGACATGGTGGTAACAACTGGGGTTTGCATTTCAGAGTTTGGTTTCAGAGTAACAGCAGAACCAGGACGAGACCTTCCTGCAGAAACAGGTCTATCAGAAGGAAGTGTTGTTCTGAGGTTTGGTGGTGTTTCAAGAGGAAAATCAGGTGGAACTATTGGCTTGCGTGCAACACGTGTGGCTGAAGGTAATTGAGATGGCAGAGAATGGCGGCGAGAGGGAGTGGAGGGCCGTGAAGGAGACCTTGAAATGGCAGATGGTGAATGGAAGTTTGCAGTAATGGATGATGATGATGACGACCTTGGAGTGGATGGCCTTGAACCTTGTGATGTTCTGGTTTTGTTGGTGTCATTTGATGGTGATGAGTTTGTAGAACTGGGAAGTGAGCGTGGTAAAAGTGTTCTTGGTGTTGCAGTTTGGCGTGAGGTTGGAGTGGAAGGTCTTGCTGCAGATGGAGAACGAGTTATGGGAGAAGATGGTCTTGTGTTAAGGATGGAGGAGGATCTGCTTGGACTGCGAGTCACTGAACCAGTTCTTGCTGGTTTTGAGTGAGAGTGAGTGTTCTCTGGTTTTTGTGAGACTGAAAGCTGAAAGATATGAACTGTTAGAAGAATTATGTTGT
>Ga0209589_1010024_pt1 | contig 13994 bp, 6 predicted proteins | sample CowpeawhiteBW_FD_187525 | JGI IMG/M metagenome (GOLD analysis project Ga0209589, IMG submission 187525) | Root nodule microbial communities of legume samples collected from California USA - Cow pea white BW (SPAdes) (version 2) | ecosystem: Host-associated > Plants > Roots > Nodule | place: USA...
CTATAATACCCCTATGAAGTGAGAAGTGAGGGAATTAATTTAATAAGTCTAAAATAATCCCCATAACTTTAATAACTTATATTCTAATAATCATCACATTAGAACCTTTACATTAAAGTTATTCTTTAAATTACATGAACCAAATATTAAATTAATATATAATTTAACACGTTAGATTTTTGATTCTCCCATTACTATATTTCTTCTAAATTAAGTTTTCCCTAAATTAGTATGAAAACTAGCTTGATTTAAGGTATTTTTTTTATGAAATTGACATAAATTCTAATTATATTTTTCTCACATTAGTATAACCTTACATCATAAAATGTTGGGATTTTATGTTTTACCCTGCATACAATGAATTAGTTGAATAATCTTGAATTGGAATAGAAATTAGAACACCTATTTTGCATGAATTCAATCAATTAGGAAAATAAAAAATTGAGAAGTGTGAATTGTGGTATGAAAATGGTTTATGTAAAAAAAAAATTAGTAAATTATATATAAAAAATCTAAATTGGCACCTCTAGATTTTTTGCCAACTTCCGCCAATGATATTATATATTATGTTTGTATGAAAAAAAAAAGTAAAAGCTATGATTTGTGTTAAGATCTCATGTTTTGCGATTATATGAACCCTTCTCCATCTTAAGCATAATCTCAATTTTAACTACCTTGCTTATGGTGATTGAATAAGAAAACGTTATTCTTCGTGAGTATACTTGTAATGAATGAAAAACATTGAGTTTGTTCTCCAATTAACTTTGGGTTTGACACAAAAGGAGAATGAATAAGAAAGGAATATGACTAAATTTAATAGATAGAGCATTACTCTCCATAAATGGAACATTTACAATAAACTTATATGAACCCTTCCAGATCCTAAGCATAATCTCAATTTTAATTACCTTGCTTGTGCCGTTTGAATAACAAAACGTTATTCTTTGTGAGTATACTTGTAATGAATGGAAAACATTGAGTTTGCTCTCCAATTAACTTTGGGTTTGACACAAAAGGAAAGTGAATAAGAAAGGAATATGACTAAATTTAATAGATATGGAGCATTACTCTCCATAAATGGCGCATTTACAATAAACCTATAAAAATGTATTTACAATAAAATAAAATAAAAGTGTAGAGAATCAATAGAAAAATATAATGATTTTAGATGAATAAATTATTTTTTTATAAGAATTCAATTGAAAAAAACATGTTTTTGGTATATTTAATAGTCTTACATTGTTTACAATTAAAGACAATAGCATTTTAAATATGTTTTCCTCCCCTAATCCTCTAAGATATCTTTTATAAACAAAAATATGATAAAACTATCGAGTTTTAGAGTGAACAATGCTCTGGAAGTAGTGATTAATCATACCAATGTTATCTTACTTCAGGTTGGAATTAAAAAGTGGATTTTAAGTTCAACCCACTCCTTACAAAATCAGTTTGTAAGGTGAGGTTTGTACTAATTTTTATTTTATAAAATTATTTTATCTCTAGTTGATCTAACGCACCCCTCATGCTGAGGCACATATATCTCAAGTGTGAACTAAACATTATTGGATAGTCCAATAATGGCCAATAGAGGGTGGCGTGATAGCTACAACAAACAGAAAATCTCGTTAAGGTAGGTTTCAAATGACTTTAAAACTATCTTAAGAAGCTTTAACTTTGGGCTCAACCTTACAAAACCAAGAAGTAAGACTTGCACTCAGTTATATATTATGAATTCGTCTTATCTTTAGTTAATATGAGATCGCCAACATGGAACACTTGTCAAAGTTTAAGCAACTTTAAAACTTATTAATGATTTTTAAATAAAAATTGTAAGTTTCTCTTCTTCTTTTTTCCTTTATAAGCTTTATAGAGAAAAACAAATTTTCCTATAAAAGAAATACTTAAGAAAATTATGAGCATTATAAGAAAGGTTTTAGAATATGCCTCGTATAATTAATTTATCACCTTTTCTAAAATGTTAACCATAAAAGAGACTTGGCTATGGTGTGAAGAAAGGATACTACAAGAAAATTGTGTATTACCGACGATACAATTTGTTGGTAATAATGAAAATTCGTTGGTAATTTGAATTTTTTTGATAGATTATTGATGATCATAAATCTATCAGTAAAGTGTTTGTTGATAAATTTTATCGATGAGTCCCGAAATTTGTCGATAATTACCGATGACCACAAATTCGTTAGTGATTAATGATAGATTTTGACCATCATTAAAAGTTACAATTAGGTTCTTCTTCTCCCTCTTCTTCATCTTCATTTTCCTTTTTTCTCTCTTCTTCTTCCTTCCCTCCTCCTCGTTGTGCGTCCATTGTTGCCATCGTCGTCGCCTTCATTACCACCACCTCTAACTCATCTTCATCCTCCTCTTCCTCCTCCTTTTTCTCCTCCTCTTCTCTTCTTCCTCATCCTCATCCTTCACTATTTGTCATCGTTGTGCCTCCGCGTTGCTATTGTGCCACCACATTGTTGTAGTGATTCCACTCCATAATTGCAATCGGCTCCAACTTTTTTCCTCTTCTTCTTCCTCCTTCTCTTATTCTCATTTGCTTCTCACCTATCTCCCCTTAGTATATCAAATATATCATCAAACTTGGCAAAAAATTTCTCATTCAATTTAACAACAAAAAGTCTATCAATAATAAGAGTTACAAGTTACATCTGGAATTGGTTGTCAAATCAGTTATTGAAAAAAATATTTGTCGGTAATACAAATTATAAATTACTAAATGATTTTATCAAAAGATTTACTAATAGATTCATTATCTATAAAAATATTCAATAATAATTTAAATTCTAAAATTGATTGATAAATTTGAACTTTTCGATAAATTTATTTTTGTCGGTAAAAACCTATCGATAATAATAGGAATTCTTGTAGTGGGACAGCACTCAAGTACAACTTATAAAAGGTTTGGTATGTCATTAATGATCGGAATATTTTGTTGGAGCAATGGGTAAGGTGGGTTCTTCACTTTACTAAATTACGACTGTATAGAATATTTTTGACAGTTGATAAAATGTTTTGTCAAAGTATTAATGGTATAACTTTATTTTGGTAAGCTGGTTAAGTTAAAGAATCGTGCTAAATATTTTATAATAGAATGCATTACATAATTAGTTTTGCATATAAAGAAAGAAGAGCATGAGTGGTAGCATTCAGTCTTAATCTAACACGCACGTACGTCTCACTCCTTCTCTCGCTCTCCTTCTTCCTCTCTCTACATAAATATTTAATTGATATAAAAATTAATATAGAATGTCCAAATATTAAATATTAGTATTTATTGAGTTGTCCCACAACTAATTTTAATTGACGATATTTATATCAGAAAGTTATAATAAATATGTAATGTTCTAAACATAACAAAACAAAAGGTAGCATATACATTAAATCTCAATTCTCATTTTACGTAACAAAAAGGTGTCTTTATTTATCAACAAAATAATATAAACATATATACAACAAGTTTAAGCAAACAACATGGTGATTCATATTCTTCTTCTTCTTCTCTTATATTATAATTAATATCAAATCATAAACTAGTTCTATCCAAAGTCGTCAATCATGTCTCTAAATATAAATGACGAGTAATTACTTATGAAAGATTTGCATTTAGTTCAAATTCAGAGATTAACATCTTTCGTAATTTTTTGTTTACTTAACAATCTAGCTTATTTTATTGAGGATTTTATCTAACAATCTTCTATACCAAGGTGATTTCTTATGCATTTCTTGTTGTATCGATGTTTCTTCATGCCAACATAATGTAAAAAACTTTTATTGAAATCTTATTGAATCTCTTAATTTTATACACACACAAAAATCAACAACTCTTGTACCTCCCTGGTTACTACCTAAGTATGGTGGTATATGATATTTCAATGCAAACCATACAGAAAATATGAATAACATATTCAATATTCAACCAATAGCAATTAACACATTTTTGGACAAAGAATGTTAAAAATGATATACACAAAAATGCTGAGGAAAATCATATTTAATTTTATTCAATTCATTCTTTAACTTTATACAATTTTGTTTAGTGAATTACATTTCGCTAACTGAATTCAAATAATTAAATTTATCTAACTCTCAAGTTGAAAACTAATTAGAAATTTGGTAAAGCGCTAATTAAGTAATTTATGTTAAGAACAAATTCCTTAAATTTTTAGATAAAATCTCTTGAATGGTTTTTCCATCCACTAAATGAATTATGCAGAATAATTTTTTTTCTTTACATAATTTCCACATTGAATAAATTTGTCTCACAAATCAAGTTAACTTATCTTCCTTTATAAACACTTGTCTTCGAAACTCAAGGATTCAGGACATAAAAAGATTAGGAACTACGCTTAAAAGCTCTAAACTATTAGAAAACACCAAAAACATCAATATCAAATGATCTTGATAAGACTATATCTCCTCATCTGACAAAAACTTGTAAAGTTTCATAATATCTACATAATCCTACAAAAACTAGAAAAGAAATATATTAAAAAGCATAATTGAACTTACTCTATTAACCATTATGATCGGTGAAAATTATTTGTTTACTTTGTCACCACTTTTCTAGTGAAATTTGTTAAAAACATAATAAGAAACGGCTCGTAATAAAAACTTACAGATAAGATATCATAAAAAATGAAAAATTCTAGAAAAGAGATTTAAGAAATGCATTGCTTAAAAAGATACAAAGACAATATAATATTTAATATATTTATCCATTTGCAATTATTACCATTCTTAAAATAAATAAAAAATAGACAAATGCTTATGAGAATGGGTCATGACTAGAGGGGAATTTACTCCTATATAATGGCTTTAAATCTGTTCTTGAAATCATTACTTTGACTATTTCCTTCTATGTTCACGTTCGGAAAATGAAATGTGTTAACTTGTTGACCGATCTTTTCTTTTACATTAATTATGGTCCAATCTTAAGATTTTATTTATTGAGAGCTTAATTATTATTTTTTTAATCTAATATATCTTTATGTTAGAAGTAAAAATTACTTTTGTACTATATGGCTCATCGGCAGATCAGCTAAGCAGACTAAGGTCAAGCGGCCGCAGGCCGCCCACTACAAGCGAATCTCACATTGGACACTGAGGCGACTAGACCATTGGAGTCTCAACTCTGAACACACCAAATTGGCTACTCGTCGGTCAAACGGATTAAACACTCCCTTCGCCTTCATTTTCAATTACATTTTGTCTCCACCTTCATGGAGATCCTCACCTATAAGGACACCCATCAGGCCGAACGACCCTCGGTCGGTCGGCCAAACCAAAACCTGGACCAATCAGTTAGACATTAATTAAGATAAAGCAAGTCAGTAATCAAAATTAAAAAGCAGTTGGGCCATGATTAAGGAACCTTAATCATAGGCCCACATCGGGAAACTATAAATAGGGGCCTAAGGTAAGTTGGTGAGAATCTTTAATTTGCATTTATTATAGCAGTTACAATTATCTACCGATCGACCTTAACTGACTTAAGCATCAGAGCCTTTAGACCGGTACACCAATCGCCCGCCTGACCGATCTAGTAAGAAGGAAGATTGTGTTGAACGGAGGATACGACGAATTACTTGAGGAGAACACATAGAGAGGATTAAAGGGTAACTTAAGTGTTGACTGTAGATGCTTGGTCCCTACACCCAAAACAACTTTGTAATGTATTGAGTTCTTTTCAAGGAATTGATCGTTTGTTAGTCAAATCTTCATATGCAAGTAGAAATAATACGTGACTCCACATTAATATGTGGAGAGAGTAGAGAGTTTTATCTAGTTATCACATTTTGATCCAAAGGAATAAGTAAAAAGGATCTTGAGATCTAATTGGAGTTAATGCACATTTGGATATATGTGGTTTTCAAAGGGATAAAGTATAAGAAATAGTGTAAAAAATCACAAATGAAAGTTTCATAGATATGGATATTAAAAAATTTTGGCTGTTAAGTGTAAAAGAATTTTTATAGGAGTTGACATGTTTGAAATTATTTGGTAACAGCTGAATGGCTGCAAAATTGACTATACCACATTCATCTGCATGTATTTCGATAGATACAATATTTTAGACAGAACTGACCAGTGGCTGCAAAATTTGATGCATACAATACTTTGATTGATGAATACCTCGTAGATATTTTGTCTTTTTTTATGGCCACCAACGACCACAAAGTTCGAATTCTACAACACTCACGTGTGGTTTCATTTAAACAGGTTTTCATATCATATATATTTATTAAAGAGCTTCTATTGTAAGTTTATTTGAATTTGAATTAGTTCGAGAATAATAATACTATATTTGAATTATATATATATATATATATATATATATATATATATATATATATATATATATATATATATATTATGTGTATGTATTGAGTTAGATTGCCTCTATTATTTATATCTCGTCATATTTTTCTAATATCAATATTTTACTTTTGTTTGTGTAAAGGAAATTTCATTGATTGAAAATATGAAAACATTTTGAAAAGTTATAGATGAAATCCATTTACGCTTATTAAATAAAAGTCAAGTACATGATAAAATTCCAAAATTAAACCTTGCGACGAATTAAAAGTCAAAATAAATTCAACTTTACTTACGTATAGAATAAAAATTAATAAATTTAGAATTTGAAAATTAAAAATTAAACCCGTAGAAATAAAATGATGTTTATTTCAAAAAAATAGCTTTTTAATATACTTAATAATTTAAAACTGTTTGCATAATGTTTTAAACACTCATATTCCTAATAATGCCCTAGAGTGTGAAATTCCAGATTGAAAACGATTTCCCTGAAAAACACATGTCATTTTCACTTTCTAGATCATTGACTTCTCTAAACATTTGATAGGTTGCTTTCACATTCTTCCAATTAAGGTTTTGATCCGTGCTTGTCTTAGCTGTGAATAAGAAATACATAGGCTCTTTTCAGATACATTTTTATTCTTAATAAAATACAAGAGTTTTTTTTTTTGGATATTATTATTGAATTATTATTTTGTTTACCTGAAAAATACGTAAATTTTAATCTTGATCATCGTAAAATATATTTTTAAATTTCATTCTTTGAGTGTCTGAAATCATTATTCATGTTAAAATAAATAAATAACGTACATGTTAAATATATAGTTTTTAAAAAAAATATCATATATTAATATGGTGGATATCTGATACTTTGAATAATGTTGGTCACCTTTCGTTAAATATATTAATAGTTAATAAAGTCACTGAAAACAAAATTTTCGTGTCACTTACGGTTAGGAGTCAAAGGAGAATATTGGGGAACCAAAATTAAAATTTACTTATTTAAAAACAATTAAAATTGTTTATTTAAATACCTTTCTTTTATCAATATGTAAATAGATGTTTAATATCATCGAACACATAAATCGACCTATATAAATAATTTAATTTAAATAATAATTTCAAGATCACTTAAAATATATTGTATTGAATATTTACAACAACAAAAATCTTAATAGCACATAAATTATTCAATCTGATTAAAAAAATTGCGTTCCACCAACGACTTATTATTTATTATTTATACTCGATCCCTCTTCAGTAAAATATATGATTTTAACTTGGTACATAAGAAGTGTTGTTGAAAGGAAGAATTAACAACTTATCGAGACACATAATTTTAAAATTAAAAGAAGTTAAATATTAAAAATATATTTGTTCTGTAATTCTGTTATTAATATAATCATCATGTAAATGCAACAGTTTTTTCCAAAGAGTAGTTCATAAAGAATGTCCTTTATTCAAAACATTGTACAACAGTTTAGAAGTCTTTGTCGAGCATAAGATGATTCAAAGCATTAGACCGGTTCAAGTAGAGCATAAATGACAAACAAAAGTATAGAAGATTTTGCCATGTAGAAAATATTGCATATGAATATTTTATTCATTTTTCAAAGTACATGCAAATGATTTTCTATTCGTTTATTAAATTATAAAAATGTATAATTAAAATAAGGGATACCGATATAGTTTTTATAGCTTTATCATTAACATATATATATATATATATATATATATATATATATATATATATAGTCTTATTTCACTTTATAATATATTCAAATTTATAAATGTCGAAAAAATACTTTTGATTGTGTAAGATAAAGATATCACATGAGAAGTTTTTACGTATATAGATTGGATGCGTCAAGATTTTATTCATTATGTTTGTTAGAATGCAATAAATTGCCTCTTCATTACTATTTAATATAAAAATAATAATAATAATCTTAGTTCAAGTGATCAATATATATATATATATATATATATATATATAACTAAGATAATGTTGACACGGAATCATTATGTTTAACACCACCATTATTTACCATGTATCATTACTTGGTTTTATCAAAATATGCATTAAGTTCTAAATAAATTAATGTTTATTTTATTTTTATGTTATTATGTTCTTATGAGCACCAAATGATTTAACATTACATTGATTAAAATTAATGGTGGTCAGATGAGTCTTTAGCATTGCAATTAAATTATATAATGGTGGTCAAATGAGCCTTTTGTATGTGAATACTAACATTTTGATTAAATTAATTAATACATTCAATGAATATGACTTTTATAATATGATGAAAAATAATATTATACTATATTTCATAAATATAATAATTAATATTATATATTAAAATATTACTTTTATATATATATATATATATATATATATATATAATTTTATTTTTAAATATATTTATGAAATAATTAGTAAAAATAAATCATTTTTAAACATGCGATTAAATTTCCATAATTCATATTGATTTGTTTAAAATAATAACTGAAATTAAAGTATAAATTAAGAATATTTGTCTATGTGGAGGGACAAATTAATAGTTTGATTAAAGGGGTAAAGATAAGCATGTAAAAAAAAATTGTACCGCTGGTTACGGAAGATAAAATTAGGTAAGAAATTGGTTACGGAAGATAAAATTAGGTAAGAAATTGATATTCGTAATTAATAAGTACGAGTATTTTTTATACTTGTATGTTAACAAGACGGGTAGAGGTATTATAGTATTCGTATCCGTAAATACTCACCTATACTCGCTATACTCTAATTTAAATTTTAAAAAAATAAACATGATTAAAACATTAACACATTGATTTTTAATGGGTTATTTTTATCAATTAGTTTTAAAAATTCTCCATTTCTTTATAAACTCTCATTCAACATTATTTAAATAAGTTATTTGCACTTTGTTTGAAATTTATGAATGTTATACAATGTGTTTTTATTTGATTTTATGGTTAAAATATGTTGTTCAATATTAAATTTTTCTTTTGAAAATACACGTGGGTACACGTGAATATTCAAAAAATATACGGAGTACTTACATAACGGATACCCACACGGATATGAGTACGGGTACAAGACAGAAGCGAGTAAGGTACAGAGGAGCTACTACATGTACCCTACCCGCGTCGTTAACATCCCTAAATAAAATTTTTTGAAGGAAGTGTATATTAATATGATATTTATATAATGATAATATATATATATATATATATATATATAATATCACAAATAAAAAAATATATATTATATTTAATTAAAGTTTAAGTCATTTAATAAATTTGAGTATTTTTTATTGAGTTCTTATTAAAAACAATTTAGTATATCAAGTAAAAAATATATATTTTTCAAGTAAGAGTATGTGATTTAAATTTATTTTTGTTAATGAGTGACATGATTATTATTTTGTGTTTTTTTTGTCATTTTACTTAATTATATTTATGTGTTAAAAATATGAGGTTTTGTAGTTAATATAAAATATTATTGTAGTTAACGTAAAATGACAAAGAGCATTTATTATTTTAATTGAAAATATGTTTGATATCGACATTGTCATATTCTTCAATAACTTTAATGTTTTTATTATTTACACCGGTACCATCATCATTACCATTTATAACAATCAAGGGACTGTCGTTGTTACTATCATTGATGTAGATTAGAGTTATCCCACATGTTCGCATTGAAAACATTAAAAGTTATTTATAATTTTATATTAATCACACTATCATTTTATTAACATGTTGGAGATCCAACATAGATTATAAGTAAAAAATATAGTATATAAGTGGACATAAATCTTCTATTACTAACATTACACAAAATTGCCAGGTTAACGAATTTTTATTTTCATCAACAAAATAGAATTTATCGACAAATTTTAGAATTTTAATTATTAAAAAAACCATGAGTGATAACTCTCTCTATAAATTAAAATATTTATTATTGATGGCTAAATTTTGTTGATAATTTAATTTTTTTACAGACAATTTTCATTGGTAAACTTTGTTTGATAAAATGGGTGCTAAATTTTTCACTTTAAAGTTTGACCATTTTGTGGTAAATTTTGTCAGTAATTAAGTTTTTTAGAATTTGTCAATAATAGATTTTTTTAATCCATTAGTAAATATGTTGGTAATTAAAATTTTTGAAAATTAATCAGTAATTGAATATATTTCAAAATTCATTGATAGTTACATTTTTCAAAAATATATTGATAATTTTATTGGCGAAATGGACACCAAATTTATCATCCAGAAGAAATAATAGTTATAGTTTAATTAAAGATAAGTGAGAAGAAGGAAAAAAGAAGTGAAGAAGAACAAAAGAAGGGGGAGGACGACAAGGATGAGGAAGCGATAGTGACAAATGTGTGTTGTCTTAGGAATTCAAGTGTGACTCTAAGTCCCATATTGATTAAAAATGAAAAAGTAAAGCACTATATAAGAATAAAGACCCATAAATTCATTACCTTAAGGATGATTTCATCAATATTTCTTTTTGGACTGTGAGTTACTTTAGATTTGGGTTGGAATTCACATTTAAATAGTGGGAGCAAACCTCTCCCTACTAAAATAATTTAATAAGAATGAGTTACAATTTCACTTATTAACATATAAAAACAAATAATCAAGATGATCGCATAAAATAACAGTAAAATCATCAAGTCAATGGTGAAAAATCAATTAAAACAACATATCAACAAAATTTTATAAAAACTTATTTAAAAATATTTAAATTTTAAGAGACTTAAAATTTATTTTCTTTTTATGATGCATCTACCAATAAAGATTCACAAATACTATATAACTATCAATCAGGGAAAAAAATAATAATAAAGTTTCTCTCACCATTTTACCGCAAGAGCATCAAGCTCACCTCCTTGTGTTGCAACCTTCCATAACAATAACAAATAATTACACAAAACTGTAAAAGATAAGATGTTAAATTATCTAGAGAGGGGGAGTTTCAGGGAAATAACAACTTTGAATGAAACATAAGACTTAAATTATTGTGTGTGAACATAGAAATTATTGTCACCATTAAAGACTTTTGCATAGGAAACACACCACACGATATTCCATTCTTCCTTAAATTATCTCCATCCAATGTATGTTGCCAAAAATGTAATTGGATTTGTTTGATGAAACTATGTTAAGACCAACTCATTCATAACAATGTTTGCACACCAAGTAGCTTTACCATAGAACAATATAACACGAATAAAAAGCTTTAGTCTTTTTCATACAAAATGGGGATAACATCCACATTCATTCTTTCCAGTTGATTTCTTTTTAGAAACTATTTATAAAAAAATGTTTTCGTATGAAAAAAAAAAAAAAAAACTGTTTTGGGGTAGTTTTTTTATTCCGTGTTACCTTGTATATATATTTATTTGAATATTTATTCCCTTCTACCCACCTTTCCCTTTTACTCCACCCCTCATGTATGAGGTTGTTTTTATCTTTTGACAAATTTCTCTGTCTCTATATTTTAACCATTTCTCAATAATGATTAATTGAAAAAAAAAAGTGTATTAGTGTTGGTATTATTACTTTTATTGGCTTAGTTATGGTTTTGCTTTGATGGTCAATTCTATTATTGTTGGGCGGTCACAAGGGCCAGAAAGGTCTAAATAGAAGAGGATGAGAAAGAAAGAACTAGAAATTGAAGAAATGGGAGTTGCATAATAGAAGATAATTATATTGATAACATAATAATATTGATAACGATGAAATAAGCAATTGATAAATGAAATGGAAAGTGGTAGGTGGGATCGATGGAAGAAAAAGTCACCTTACCCACTTCGATAAGCTTCTTACTCTTTCCCATTCTTCTTGGTCTCTTCTCTTGTATTAGGAAAAGTAAAATAAAAGAATCTATCACACGTCCACACATTATAAAAATCAATACACATTGCACGCTCTTCTTTTTCCACCAAAGAAAAAGGTTTTCCAAACTAAGGAAAAGAAAGATACTCCTAGTTTCTTTTCACAAACACAAACTAACACTTGAAGAAAAACATCACCACAATACTTGCCAAAACCCTGTGCCCTTCATGGTTTTTTCAGGCAGGTTGAGCCTCATAATTATTCTGCATTAATAGCTATATATACTACTTGGGATATTAACTTTTTTTTTAACTTTTTTATAATATTTCAACCATGATCTTTTGAAACATTTATAAGAAATCTCTCTATCGTGAAACTATTTTTCAAAATATAAAGTAATGGATACATGTTTAATAATAAGTTATTACACGGTAAGTGTTCTTAAATAATCGGATAATTTTTGATAATCTTGGTTTTACGTTTCTTCTGAATTTGAAACTTTTGTTGTTGTCTTGATTATTATTTTTCTTTAGATGTGTACGGTCTTTTTATACTCTCAGTGTGAAAAGTTCCAAATAATTAGATATAATACAATTTCATAATATATAAATAGGTGTAAACTTTATTTTAAAGATTAATTTTATAGGATTGAGTTAAACTTAAAATCTATTTCCTAACATATCAGAGTTGTGTTTGTTGGACATATAGTTCTACTCTACCCGCTATAAAACCACACATTAATTTCTAGTATGGGAGAGAATATATTATAAGTTTCAAATTGACTAAAAATAAGATAATTTTATAATATATAAGTAAATACAAATCTTATCTTAATAGTTGATTATATTTAAAGTTAGATTTAATTCTTAATTAATGTATTAAATGTTATCAAGCTACCTTTTCAGTAGTAACATATTTATATTACTCATAATGAATTTTTAACTTTTTTTTAATCCAACTCAATTACTCTGTAATCGGTCATTACATTTTCTAATCAGGTTTAGAAACCTAATCATGTTATTACGAGGATTGTCTGTTTTGGTATTCGACTCTTTCGGTCCATTGTTGAAAATAAAATGTGTTTACTGCATGATACTCCGGGTCCTTTCAATCTGAATGATATTTTTTTTTTACGATGGTTTTGAATTTATAAAAGCAAATTTAGTCATAGTAGGTTTTGAAAAACTAGAGAAGAAGATGGAAATTCCCTGTAGAATGGATTAGTATTGACCGTCGCCACCAATCCTAACTGTATTAAGATGATAATAATTAATGATAACTTTATTTTTATTATTATTATTATTATTGAGGAAGTAATTATATAAAAAAACTAAGTTGTACATGTTAAATTTTGTTTGTGATAAAAAATAATAATAAATGTTCAAGGAATGCGGATGAGGATTGTTGACAAATCATGAAGTTGGTTGTTTTGTAGGATGTATAAAAGAATAATTAGTAATAACATTACTTTTTTAACAGCAGAAACTATAAAAAGTAGGACAACTTATTTAGAATCGATACATATTAATTATGATTATTGACTGACCCCATGTAGTTCTTTAATGTAAAGAAAATAATAATAAAAATAAACATTTTTTGAGGAAGTTATAATTTTAAAATATATAATTAACAACAGTTTGAAAATAAAACATTTTATTTAGAATATATAAATTTTACAAAACATTTAATATAAAAGCCAACAGTTTAAATTAGTTGTAACCTAAAAGAGTTTGCACCCAATGAAAAAGAATCCAGATTTTCTTTTTCCAAAAAAAAAAAAAAAGAACGAAAAA
>Ga0209589_1010026_pt1 | contig 13994 bp, 17 predicted proteins | sample CowpeawhiteBW_FD_187525 | JGI IMG/M metagenome (GOLD analysis project Ga0209589, IMG submission 187525) | Root nodule microbial communities of legume samples collected from California USA - Cow pea white BW (SPAdes) (version 2) | ecosystem: Host-associated > Plants > Roots > Nodule | place: USA...
TAAGATATTGAATTAATTTATAATTTTTTTTAATAAATTAATTATAAATATTTTATATTTTTCTCAAAGAAAGAGTAAAGAAAAAAATTAAGACAAAATAAAATAAATATTTCAATATGAAAGAGAAAGAATAGAAGGTAAGATATAAAACACATAAGTCCAATTCTTATCCTAATACTAATATTTTATTTGAGGTATTTTGCTCTTTCAATCTACTATAGTTCAATAGTTAACTTAGTTAACTTAGTTAACTTAACATAAGTTTAGTTTCTTAAAACTGAACTATTTTATAGTACAGTTCAATTATTATTATGAATAGTTTAGTATATTTTAGTTTAATATAGTACAATTAACTATAGTTTAGTATAGTTTAGTAAATTATGCCCAACCCTATGTGTTCCTATATGATGATTTGATGTATGGACAATTTTGTTATGATGGATTAGCAGGTGTGGATGGTATTCCTTTACACTTATTTACGAGCAAATAATGATAAGGACTTATGAGATACAACAACACTATTCCCATCTCTCCAAAATTTTGTGAATAACATGTTATTTTATCATAATGTCTTTATCTTTAGTGAACAACACACTTTCCAAGCGAGAAATTTCATGTATGTGAGTGTGACTATTGTGTGTGAGTAAGGATGCCAATGTAGGCTAGTTCGACCCATTTAGGCTCGATCCGTATTTGGCCTGCAAAATTCGGGCCGGGCTGGCCCACTCCGCATTTTCAATGTGTATTGAAAATTTTGGTCTGCCTTGCATAAGTGCAGGCTTGCGGGCCAGCCTGCCTTTTTTTTTTTTTATAAAAATAATATTATGATAAAGCTTTCAATATTCAACAAATTGAGAAACTTTAATAAGTTCACAAAATTAAGTAAAGATTTTGGGAAGTTTGATGCTAAATTAATAATTCAGCATTTTCATCATATTCATATTTGTACTTTGACATACATGATATATTATTCAAATTTTAGCACATTCAAAAATACATAATAGTTGTCGTTTCTAGTCATACAAGAATTTGGAACGGTAATGGAGAAGTGCAGAAGAAAAGTAAGTGATATACACAAGTGCAAGTTTTTTTTTTTCCTTTTACGCGGGCCAACGAGCCGCGGGCCAACCCGCATGAATTACGGGCTTCTACGGACCAGTCCGCACGGGCTACGGGCTTATAAGGACCAGCCCGCACGGGCTATAGGCTTATGCAGACCAACCCGCACGAGCTGCGGGCCAGGCTCCTACGGGCAATGTCTTGGTCCGCCCCACGTTTTAAAGAATATATATATATATATATATAAATATAAATATATATATATATATATATATCATAAAGCAAAAGTAAAAAAAAAAGTTATTTTCAAATGTTTGCTCCTTTATTCTTTCCTTTAATCTTTTCATATATTTGTCTACACATGCCTTAGCTTTATTACATCCTTTATGTCAACCGAAAATCACGAGATAACGAAAAAAAAGGTAAAAAATAGAAAGACATATGATAAGAATCTGGTTTGTGAAACTAAATTTTGAGTTTGAGAATCAATTACATATAAATTACATATACGAAGAGAACATGTTAGCACCTACAATGTTCATCTAAAAACAGAACATCTAATTAAACATACCAAAGAAATGTAATTTTCTTAAGTGTTTATTTTTTCCAAAAATAAGAAGAAAAAGTTGTACAAAAGGAACAATTTTTTCTTTTAAATTTGGGATTTGACAATGATAGACATTGGTCTTCCATATTTTTTTTTCAGAACGAAAAATCAAGGATGATGTAATTGTGATAGTGAAAGTTGTTTGAGTGTTGATATTTTAGTCATGAAAATTTTATATTTTTTGGTATATGAAAAGTAAAACAAGCATTGTAAAAAGTAAAAGTGCAGCCTAAACCTTGAAAAGTATAAAAAATAGAAAATGGAGTGAAGAAGTAAAACCTCTGGGTGCAAAGAAACAAGAACAACCCAGCCCAATAACAATATTAAAAATTAAACATGTGCAAAAATGGAAATGGTGGGTGCCCGATGAAATCAAAACACGCCCCAAGCAGATAAAAAATCAAGGGGGCTTCTCCCTACACCTCCAACGGTTTCTCCTGTACCCCCAAAAACATATATAATTCCATCTTTGCCCATAGTAAAAAGTGAAAAAAGTAAAAAAGTAATTGTCTCTCTCTGCATTTACCAGACCCCTGCTTTCTTATATTATTGCAACACACTCTCCTTCCATGCATGCACCACTTTCTTCACAATCCTCACATCACACTCACAGATACAACACCCACAGTGCATCACCTCCAGCCCTCACTCACCACACTCACTAAACACTCCACTCAAACCCTCAAACCTGATGCACACAAACCCACGCCACTCATGTTCATGACACACACACTAATTTCACTCCCCACACTCATTTCTTTTCTCTCATTCACTATCACTCACCTGCATCACTCTAACTTCACACACTAATATAATCACACACCTCACAAACTCACGCACAGTACACACAAAAACAAAACACTCTCCCATGGAGTTGCTATATCTACAATACCTGGTTCCAACGTTGTACTCATGTTTTCTTATATGGAAAATATTGGAGGAGAGAGGCGATAGAGAGTGTTACATCTTGAACTACCAAAGATACAAGCCCCCCAACGACCCTTGTCGGCAAACAAACCAGAAACGTCATATCCATTGCAATCCACGCACCAAAAACTTGCAATCACGACGATGTTAACAGCCACTTCGAGCAGCACCACTCACCTACAGTACCGTTAACGCCACCATTCCAATCGTGCCAACCACAAAATCGGCATGAGGTAGACGATCTTCTCCACTGCAGCGTTCAATCTCGTGCCACCATCTTTATCAACATAACCACCGTTGACGCTCAGTCATGAAACAATGGAAGCCACTACAGCTTCCTCTGTCCTCTTTGCACCATTGCAGTGAAACGCTTGGGAGAGAAAATGCAACAGCGAATGCACCATCCTTTCTCCTCGTGCACCAGCGGAATTCACATTTTAAAATTTCAGAAACGAAATTCGTGATCCGTTTTAGAAAAGTATGAAACAGATCCCGAAATCCATTTCATAAAAAAACATGAAAATTTATGAAACGGATTTTGGGATCCGTTTCATACTTTTCTGAAATGGATCATGAATTCCGTTTCTGGAAAAAAATTTAAAATTTGTGAAACGGAATTCGTAATCCGTTTCAGAAAAGTATGAAATGGATCCCAAAAGTCGTTTCATAAAAAAAAACATGGAAACTTATGAAATGGATTTCTAGATCCGTTTCATACTTTTCTGAAACGGATTATGAATTCCGTTTCTAGAGAAAAAATTAAAAATTACCAAACGGATTTTGAAATCCATTTCGCTTTTTCTTGAAATGAATCACGAAATCCGTTTCACAGAATAAAAAGGAAAAAAATACAAAACTGATATTAACATTCCAACCATTCAAATCAAATTCCAAAACATTCTGGAAGGAGGATAACCTACCAGCAGAGAAGACAAGAGGAGAGCTTTCCAAAACAAAATGAATGAAATTGAACCTCAGATGCATGTTAGGTGTGTGCTGCGAGAGAGAAAAGCGAGTGTGCACTGTGCATGTGTGTGTATACATAAAAAGTTTTAGGTGTGAGTGTAATTTGATGTTTTTGTGGTGAGTGAAATGTTGTGTGCACCATGAGCGTGAGTGAGTGAGAAAAATGTAAAATCGTGAGTGTTTTGTGCTTGAATTAGGTGAGTGAAGTGAGTGATGAGTGATTTAGGAAGGTGAGTGAATCGTGAGTGAAAAGGGTGAGTGAAGTGAGGTAGGAGAATGGAGTGTGGGTCCCACTACTGTGTGTGAGGAGAAAAGGCTCATTTTTGGGGGTACAGGAGAATCCTTTGGGGTGCAGGGAGAACCCCCCAAAATCAAAGCCAAATTGGAGATTTGTAGATTGTAAGCTGAAAGTGCAAATAGCTATGGCCGAAAATAAAACATTGAGATGCGTTGGCAAGAAAAAAAGGGGCAATTACTTTATGCACCCCATCAAACTTCTTCTCTCACCCATCCAAATGCTTCCAGAAAATACTTTTCGCAAAAAGAAAAATCTTTGCTTTCTGGAAAAATATTTCCGAAATTTCATTGTATTCTGAAAAATAAATTTCAGAATGAAGGGTGCAACAATATGGTTCATAAAATAATTGCCAATGGAGGTGCTAATACTAAAGACAACCCAACAAATAATCTTCCATGTTTTCTGCACCCTATCAATTTCCAACTACACCCCATAAGTTTTTAAATTTTGTTTTTACCCTTGTTATTTTATTTAAAGTTGTCTTCCCCATAGAGACACAAGTTTTGTTTCCTTTGTGGCGAGTTTCTTGTGTTTGCATGCGATGATTTGGTGTATGGACATATTTGCTAGGATAGATTTGTAGGTGTAGATGGTGTTTTTTTGCACTGATTTTCGAGCAGGTGATGTCACGGACTTGTGGGTTACAACATTATTCCCACCTTCCCCAAGTTGAGAGGATTTGTGCGAATATCATGTTATTTTACCATAATGTCTCTGTCATTGGTGAAGAACACACTTTCCAAGCTGAGAAATTTCATGCATGTGCTTGTGAGTATTGTGTGTAACTGTAGGAGAATCAGTTATGGAATATTAATAACAACAATAATAAATATAATATATCAATTTTTACTGTAAGGACAAAATTATAATCTTATATTTTAGTTTATTAATTCTTTTTCTAGCATATCAGTCAAATCACTTACAAACTCTCACAAACTTCACCTCCAAATTCACTCACTTTTACCTCAAAATCTCTTTGAAGAAGCAACACAAACTTTACCTCAAAATACAATCAAATCCATTTTCTTAGTCTCCCTCAAATCAAATCTCTCAACGAGGTCTGGAGAGGTACTAATGATTTGCGAAATCAGTCAAGTAGTGACTGACATATTATTATGGTATGAGTTATACTTTTCACGATATACAATAATTGGAATGGTGAAGGGAAGATCATCAGAAATCAGAATATGTAAATAAGCTATCGAAAAGTATGATCCAGAAAGTTGTAGGAAGTAGAAAATGAATTTTCAGATTTTTGTTCTTGAAAATGTAATGTATAATTTCAGAAAATTAAATTCGTAAGAGTATTGTTGAGTCTCCTCCAGAAAGATACTTCTATAATAAACCAAGTGTAAGTATTAAGCCCCATGCTTCTTCATGATAGGCAGCTACTGAACTAAGAGTGGCAGATAGACGCAGATACAAAAAACAATGAAAAATAGAGAGATGTGTGAGAAAGGAACTTTACTATATTTGTGAAAATTCAAAACTTACAGAGAAAAGTGATTAGAAGGGATCACTATGTAGAAAAGGGAAAATAAAGGATAGGCCCAAGGCCCACTAACACAATTCTAATACACAAAGAATGAAAAACTGAATACAATAAGTTTTAAACAAAGGTCTATGAACTCCCCCCCTCCCTGCAAGTTGATAGTATATATTGTGAGTGCCAAGCTTGGAGTTTAGCTTAGAAAAGATGTCAGGAGGTAACACTTTAGTTAAAATGTCTACAAGTTGATGGTTGGTACGAACAGAAAGGAGTTTGACTAATGCTTGTTGAATATTGTCACATATGGTGTGGCAATCAAGCTCTATGTGCTTGGTTCTTTCCAAGAAGACATGATTCTTGGAAATCTTGATAGTGAAGCATTATCACAATATATTATAGCAGGTTGGGTCATATGAATATCCAGATCTTGCATGAGGTGAGATATCCATTAAATTTCACAAACAGTTTGAGTAAAGACCATGTACTTAGCCTTTAATGAACTCCTTGAAATGGTGGTTTGCTTCTTCAATCTCCAAGTAATAAGAGCATTTCAAAGATAAATAAGATATCCCATGACAGATCTCCTCATGTCAATGCATCCAGACCAATCAGAGTCACTATATGCCTTTAAGTTTGTGTTGTTTTCTGCAAAAAATAATATGCCTCAGCCAATGGTTCCTTTTAATTATCACAATACCTTGAAAGCAACTTGATAATGATCTTTAGTAGGAGAGGAAAGATATTGACTTAAATGGTTTACAACATAAGTAATATCAGGTCATGTGTTAGTCAAGTATATAATTTTTCCAATTAATTTTCTGTAAGCAGTGGGTTTAGATATAAGATCACCTTCAACATGCAATTTTGTAGAAAGTTTATGGGGGTGCTGACAATAAAAGGGTTTAACATACCAGTTTCAAAAAGCAAGTCTAATATGTATTTTCTTTGAGAGATAATAACCCCTTACTACTTCTAGTAATTTCAAAGCCTAAGAAATAAGTCAAATCTCCTAGATTTTTAAGTTTAAATCTCATATCAAGTAAAATAGTCACATTGTGAATGCAATCAGGATCATTTCCCATTATGATAATGTCATCTACGTAAACTAGAAGGATGATAATTGGGCATACCATTGTCTGTTAGCCTGACGTAAACCATACAATGACTTGTGTAAAAGATAGACTTGTCCCGGTTTAATATTCCTCATTCCAGAAGAAAGGTCCATCTATATTGTTTCATAAAGTTGTCTATGCAGAAAAGTATTGTTGACATCTAATTGGGTCAACTTTCAGCTTTTGGCAACAGTAATAGTAATGATAAACCTGACAATAAGAAGCTTAGCAACAAGAGCAAAAGTATCATGAAAATCCATACCTTCTAATTGGGTAAATCCTTTTGACACCAACCATGTTTTTATGTCTTTCTATGGATCCATCAACTCTATGTTTCAATTTATAAACCCACTTACATCCTATAGAGTTATGGTTGGGAGGAAGATCAACAATGGTTCATGTTTTATTTTTCTCTAATGTTGCATGTTCAGCTTCCCTTACTTTAGTCCAACACTTATATCCTATAGAGTTGTGGTTGGGAGGAAGATCAACAATGGTCCATGTTTTGTTTTTCTCTAATGTTGCATGTTCAGCTTCCATTGCACTTTAGTCCAATTTTTATCTTGTGCAGCCTCTTTGTATGATATAGGCACATGGTTGCTATCAATATTCAAGGTAACCTGCTAAAAACGAGAAGAAAGGCTGGACAAGGAAACAAAAGACTTAATAGGATATTTTTTTGTCTTTATACAAGCTAAATCAGTTTCATAATCTTTAAGATAGGTTGGTATACTTTTAATTATGTTAGACCTTTTTGCAGTATTTTGTTCAGTGTGACTGGAGTCATTGTTGGGAATCAAATTATCATGCTAATTGGAATTGACATCAGTATCAAAATTTATATCATGTTGACCTAAATAAGAAATAGGATTATAAGATTCATTAATAGGTAAGTAGATATTATAATCAGGATTAAGTTTCTCATCAATGTCATGACAGTTGAAGAAAATGCTTTCATAAAGCAACACGTTTCAAGAGATCTTGATATATTGATGTTTTAAACCAAAAACTATATACCCTTTAGTATGATAGGGAAATCCAAGAAAAATACCAGACTTGACTCGTGGTTCAAACTTGGACCTTTTTATATATAAGGTTTGCATATAACACAAACAACCAAACACTTTTAAATTCTAAAAATTATAGGAGTTATTGAATAATTTTTCATGAGGCGTGTTATTTTCTAGAAAAGGAGTAGGAGTTATATTGATAAAAAAAGCAAGATGTGTCAAAGCATAAGACCAAATCATGGGTTTCAACATAGTTGGTTTGGTATATTATACCTTTTAAGTTGAGAAAATCATGCATCTTAAGCTCATTATTGTTTCTGCGGAAACAATAATAAAATATCAGGGAACACAAATCATATCTTATCCCAATCACTGACTTCTCAGTTTGGATGTGTCTTCTTCTAATGTTAGCGGTTTGGACCCAAGTCCTGCGCTAGTGATATGACATTAGAAGCCCCACTGTAATTTCCTAAGTTTGGGGTTGGCGACTTTTGCTTATGTGCTAGTTTTTGGAGTACGCGGCCTTAGTCGTTATGTGTGTTGTTGGCTTGTTCATTTAACTATCCATCTATTTTATGATAGGACTAGTTGTAGGCGGTTCAGACCGGGTAGTTAGCCATGTCGATCCTGACCACCTAGGTATAGTACAATTACCATTATCACTTGTAATGATTTTCACCTTGGATTTAAATTGATTTTCAATGAGGTTAAGAAAATCCATGAAATGTTTCTTAGTCTCAGACTTATTATGTATGAAATAAATCCAAGTAAACATGTTGAAATCGTCAACAATAGTTAAAAAATAGCAATGATCATGCAAGGAAGGAACAAGTGAGGGACCCCTTATATCAATATGCAACATGTCAAAGCATTTAACAGTACAAGATTCACTATTTTGAAATGAAAGTTTTCTTTGTTTAGCCGTATGGCACAAATCACAATGTTCATTCCTAGAGTCTATATAATTGAATCTTTCCTGTAAATCACAAAGCATCCTATCAGACAAGTGTCCAAGCCTTTGATTCTAGATATTGCTATCTTTACCATTAACAACATTAACATAACACATATTATCAGAATGAATATATGGGCTTTTTTGCAAATTAATTAAACTAATCATCGTTTTCCTTTTTGATCCTAAACAAAGTAGCCATTATTAGTGAAAACAATATGTAATTGAGAATCATTGAAAAGCTTGGAAATTGATATCAGATTATTTTTGAAGTTAGGTATGAACAAAATATTATTCAAACTAATATGACTTTGTTGGCGGCTTCCGTTTGTCCGTTGGTTTGTAGATGTTCTACTGAGCTGGTGATATGTTTGATCCCTAGGCCGATATAGAATTTGGCGAGTTCCTTATCTATGAACTGTCGTCCATTGTCAGTTATGATAGTGTGCGACACCCCATACCGGTATATTATATTCTTCCATACAAATTGTTGGACCTGTTGTGCTATGATTGTGGCTAATGGTCTAACCTCTATCTACTTTGTGAAGTAATCAATTCCTACAATGAGGAACTTGACTTGCCCCTTTCTGGGGGTAAACAGTCCCAAAATATCCATCCCCCACTTTGCGAATGGTCACGGGGAGAGTATGGAGTGCAATTGTTCTTGTTTCTGGTGAATGAGGTTGCCATGTTTCTGACATGGTATACATTTCTTGATGAAGACACGACAATTTGCTTCCATGGTTGGCCAGAAGTAATCGGCTCTGAGTATTCTAGTCATCATGGTCTGTGATCCCGAGTGGTATTTGCATATCCCTTCATGGATTTCTCTGATTATGTAATCTGTTTGTTCCTTCGTAATGCACTTAAGTAGGGGTTATTTGTATCCACGTTTGTATAAATCGTCATCGACCATTGTGTACTTTGTTGCTTTTGATGGCCATCCCTTGTCGGCGTTTGCTGGGGGGTTTCCGATTTTCAGATATTGGATGTAAGGAGTCATCCAATTGTCGTTCTTGTCTAAGTTTAGGCATATGTTTGTTGTTGAGGGTGCCGCTAACGTATGTTGTAGGAGGGACTTGTGTCGTCCCTTTTGCTTTGTACTTGCCAATTTGGATAAGGCATCTGCTCGCGTATTATCCCCTCTTGGTATATGTTATATCTTTACTTCTTCAAAGCCGGATTTCATGATGTTGCGGAGCAGGTGGTAGTATTGGAGCAGAGTTGCATCTTTAATCTGAAACTCATCATTGAGGTGGCCCACTCGTTAACACATGTACTTCGACTTCTCGTGCCAAGGATAGTCTGGTCAGGATGACTTCATATTCGGCCTGATTGTTGGAGGTTTTGAAGGCAAACTGTAAGGATTTTTCGATGAGTATATGGTTTGGGCCTTCTAGAACGATGTCAACGCCTGCTCCTTTTGGGTTGGAGGAACCATCAACATATATTGTCCATTTTTCATCCTTCGGGGTGTGTTGAAGGTCCTTGACGAAGTCGAGTAGGTATTGGGCTTTGATTGGGCCGTGTGGTTAATAACGGATGTTGAATTCAGATAGCTCTACGGCCTAAGACGACATTTGTCCTACTAGATCAGGTTTTTGGACGATCTTTTGAGTGAGGTAGTTTGTTTTGACGATATTTTGGTGGTTCTAGAATTAGGGACGGAGCCTTCTTGCTGCATTTACCAAAGACAAGGCTAGTTTTTCCACAATCTGATATCTGGTTTCCCTTGTCTTGTAAAAATCGACTGACAAAGTACATTAGATATTGAACACCGGCTGACTCCTGAATCAAGGCAGCACTAACTATATTGTTAGTGGTTGTGATGTATACTAGTAAAGGGAGGTTTATGTCTGGTTTGCGGAGGATTAGAGGGGATGTCAGGGTGGTTTTAAGGTTCTGGAAAATGCACTCACAATCTTCACTCCAAGAGAACTTCACGGATTTTTTAAGGAGTTGGATGATGGGTCGAGTTTGATCCGCTAACTTTGGTAGGAATCTGGATATAGCGGTGAGATGACCCACTAAGCGTTGTACTTCTTTGACATTGGTTGGGCTGCGCATTTCGATCATGGCCTTGCATTTCTCGGGATTTGCCTCGATTCCTCGTTGTGTTAGCATGAAGCCTAAAAATTTCCCGCTATCTACGCCGAAAACACATTTTTCCGGGTTAAGTATGAGGTTATATTTTCGTAGTGTGAAAAATACTTTGGATAGGTCCTTTGAATGTTATAGGTGGTTGGGGGATTTGACAACCATGTCATCTACGTACACTTCGACACACTTGCCCATCAGGTGGCTAAACACTTTATCCATTAACCTCTGATAGGTAGCGCTTGCGTTTTTGAGTCCGAAGGGCATGACTCTATAGAAGTAGTTGGCGTCCTCAATTATGAAGGCAATTTTGATCATGTCAGACGGAACCATAGGTATTTGATTGTACCCATAGTAGGCTAGGAAGCTGAGCACTTTGTTCCCGGCTGCGCCATCTACTAACCTATAAATGCTGGGTAGATGATATGCGTCTTTGGGGCATGCCTTGTTTAGGTCCGTATAGTCAACACACATCCGCCATTTGCCGCTAGCTTTCCTGACAAGGACAACATTGGCCAGCCAGGTCATGAAGTGGGCTTCAACAATGAATCCGACATCTAGCAATTTTTCAGCTTTTTCTTTTGCTGCTAGCCTTCGTTCTTCTCCCAACTTTCTCTTCTTTTGGGAGACGTACCTAGCTTCCTTATGTATGGATAGTTTGTGATGATTTGAGTGAGAGGGAGAGGATTGATTTAGGTTGATTAGAAGGTGGTGTTTATGTTGTTCTCCTTTATGGATTTGAGGGTAATAATGGAGTGAATTTGAGAATAATTTTTGTAAAAGTTTGTGAAGGATTTGACTCATGTGACCAAAAAAATTAAATTTAATAGATGAAAAAGTCAGATTACCTAATTGTCCTTGGTGTTGAAAGTAATATAAAATGATATTTAGATAAATTGTAATTAATTTTTGATATTTTATTTTATCATGAATAAAATTATTAATAATATTTATTAATTGAAAAAAATAAATATTACAATATATTTTATTTGAAAAATTTAATATTTTAATTTTAAATAATATAGAAAAAGAAGGGATTAGGTTGCATGAAAAGCTAACCACTTAAACAAAACATGCATGCAAGGCTAGTCAAGTTCAAATTCATCCAAGTAAAACAGAATTGGATCCATTTGTTTTTTATCATATTCTAGTTTTCCTCTCCAAAAACATATTCAGTTACAATTTTCTTATTAAAAACATATATGATTCTGACTGCAATAGATCCAAATCCAAATATTTTAGATTTGTTCTCTCCTCCACGTTGTGTCGTTGTTGTGCTATGTGCTTCACCGTAGCTCTCCTCAAACGAAGGTATAATAGTAAAGTGCTTCTAATCACTCTTAAATGTCTTGTGACCAACGGGATGCAAAATGGATACCCATCTCGCAAATGAACGCTTTCCCTCGCATTCAATTCCACAAAAAAGAACACAAAATATTCTCTAGATCATCACTTCCTATCTCTTATAAACAGTAATCACCTTCCAAAGAACACGGTCTAAGAGAATGAGAAGAATCAACCATAGTCCATTACAAAGTAAACTTGGCAGTAAATATTCACGGAGCACACCAATTACACAACACTAAACCCCTAAAAGGAAAGAAAAACGTGTGAAAAACCAGAACTAGTTCCCAAAAATGTTGTGTTGTCCGGCCTCCCCCCACTATGTGCAATGTCTTCTCCTTTTAAAGCTCAAAAGTGACATTCTTTTACCCTCTTTGAGCCAAAAAATATTCTGCCCAAAATGAAAGTCTGAGTGGAATGAAATCAAAGCTTGGGACATTACAAAACTACCACTTCATAAAAGAAAAACTTAAACAATGTAGGCAGTCAATCCTTGTTAACGTTTGTGATTTTATAAATTAAATTGCATCTCGTATAAAGCTCCAAAAAACGTGTTATACCACTCCAATTAAAGATCTTTGAGTGTAGAATCCAACGCAAGAAGAATCAACTGATTTGGACTTTTGTAGACAAAATTATGATCAAAATAGTTAGCAAAGGTCAGTGTTGGAAAATAAACGTTTTTACGTAGGGTCAGGCGCCACTTTGGAGAGTTGAGCGCCAACGTGATAGAGAAATTCCTTTTAGTTGTGATGGACATAGGGATGTCAAAAAAATTCGTACCTGCAAGTACCTGCGGAAAAAACTCGGAACAGGTAAAAAAAATGAATATTATAAATGGATACTCGTAGGTAACAGGTAACGGGTACGGGTAATTTTTATACCTACTTGTTAACGGGGCGGATACGTGTATCATAGTATTTGTACCCATGGATACTCGTACCCGTTATAATCTAATTTAAATTAAAAAATGATTAAAATATTAACACACTAATTTTGAATGAGTTATTTTTTATCAATTGGTTTTAAAATACAATCTCCCTTACTTTGTGAATTATCATCTAACACTATTTGAATGGGTTATTTTGACTTTGTTTGAAATTTAAGAATATTATGTATTGTATTTTATTTGAATTTATGGTTAAAATATATTGTTAAATATTTTTATTTTTATTTTTTAAATTCTCGCAGGTACTTCGGATATCCATGGATATTAAAAAAATATATGAGTACTCGCATAACAGATATCTGCACATATATGGGGATGGGTATGGGGCAGATATTTATCTAACAAGTAGGTACGGGGCAGCTACTACCTGTACCGTACCCGCCTCGTTGACATCTCTAGCTAGACACCAATAAATGGTGTCGGCGATACCAAGTCAGAGAGAAAAACTAAAAAATGCATTGGGTGCAATTGAATGGCATTGGACGGTGTTGTAGCTTCTAAAACTTCCTAAGATTCACAAATCTAAGCTAAAATTGAAAGATAAAAGAAATAAAGACGGTTAGAGAGTATAATAATCTTCAATATGAAAGTATATAAATTGAGTTATCTCTACCAAAAGGTATCCCTCACAAGGTTTGGTTTCCTTTTCACTTGAGGAAGAATAATGTTCTCATGAAGGAGAAATGGGAGAAAAGTATTCATTCTCTACCTCGCCATTTGGCTTTAAGGTCATGATTCTTTTAGTTTGGCAAATCAAAGCAATGTGCACATACCCTAAACACTTAAAACATTTGATGGAACTTGACCTTTAAAAAGTGGAATGGTGGGGAGGGTGATTGATAACATTGTCGTTGACGCGATCAAATTAATACTACTTATCTTATAACAACTTCAGTATTGTTAAGAAAGTAGTCAACAAAATAGTAAGGGTAAAGTAACCCAAAGTCGTCTCCCAACGAACACGGAATTGATTTTTAACAAATTAGTTCTTATAAAACTATACAAATGAGTTAGTCAAATAAAATAAAAAAATATAGGGGATTAAGATAAACAAAGATAGAAATAAAATTTAAATGATAAAAAGAAATAAAAACAATAGTAAAGAAAATAGATTGATTCCATTGCTTTTTCAAAATAGATTCATCATCGGTTATCTAAAGATTATTGCTCAATTAATTATTGTT
>Ga0209589_1010029_pt1 | contig 13990 bp, 9 predicted proteins | sample CowpeawhiteBW_FD_187525 | JGI IMG/M metagenome (GOLD analysis project Ga0209589, IMG submission 187525) | Root nodule microbial communities of legume samples collected from California USA - Cow pea white BW (SPAdes) (version 2) | ecosystem: Host-associated > Plants > Roots > Nodule | place: USA...
GTAATTCTTTTTACTTAATTTTAATGTAAATAAGTTTAAATATTAATTAATTATAATTTAAATTAATTATAATTTATAATAATTTTAATTATTTACTATTTGAATAATTTTAATTTTAATTAATTCTATTGTTGAGTAAATATAATTTTAATTAATTATAAGTTTAAATAATTATAATTTTGAATAAATTTATTTAAAATTAATTTTAATATTAATTAAATAAAATTTTAATTAATTAAAGTTTTGATTAATTTTATTTATAATTAATTACAATTTTGAATAATAATAATAATAAATTATAATTTTGAATAATAATAATTTTAGTTAATTATAATTTTGAATAATAATAATTTTAATTAATTATATTTTTGAAAAATTATAATTATAATTATTTATAATTTTAATTAATTATATTGTTTGGATAACTTTAATTTTATCTAATTAGAATTTTAATATGTTTTTAAATTTGTTAATACCACTTTTTTCAGTGCCACTTTTATCAAATTAAAAATATAAAAAAAAAATTAAAATATTGGTGTAATAATAAAGAAATATAAAACAAAATTAATTTGGGGAATCTGGGCATTTACGGAAGTGGAGCAATTTCCGGAAGTGAAGACAATTAAAATTGGTAAGTTCTGGAAGTTGACTTTCGGTTAAGTGAATGTTCCGAAACTTCCGATTTTTGGTTTTTATAATATTTTTTTAAGTAATTATATATATATATATATATATATTTATTGGTTTTTATGTTACATTCTTTTTGTATTTTTATGTTTTTATTTTAAATTATAATTAATTTAATTTGTAATAATTTTAATTGTCATAATTTTAATTTGTAATTATTTTACTTTGTAATTATTTTAACTTTTAAAAATTTTATTTGTAATTATTTTAATTTATAATAATCTTACTTTGTAATTATTTTAATTTACAATAATTTTAATTTGTAATTATTGGCAATTTTGTTTTTTAGTTTTTATGTTTTTTTATTACTTTTATGTTTGATATTTTTGGAATTGGAGACAATTTTTGAAAGTGGGGACAAGTGAAATTGGTGAGTTCCGAAAGTCGACATCCAGTTAAGTGAATGTTTGGAAGTCGACTTTAAGTAATTTTTTTATATTTATTTTTTGGTTTTTATGTTACTTTTTTTTAGTATTTTTATGTTTTTATTTCAAATTATAATTAATTTTAATTTGTAATAATTTTAATTGTCATAATTTTAATTTGTATTTATTTTACTTTATAATTATTTTAATTTTTAAAAATTTTATTTGTAATTTTTAATTTATAATAATCTTAATTTGTAATAATTTAAATTTGTAGTTATTTTAATTCACAATAATTTTAATTCGTAATTGGGGCCAATATTTTTTTAGTTTTTATGTTTTTTTTATATTTTACTTTTATGTTTGATATTTTCGGAATTGATGACAATTTTTGAAAGTGGGAGCAAATGAAATTGGTGAGTTCCGGAAGTCGATTTCCGGTTAAGTCAATGTTTGGAAGTCCACTTCCAGTTTTGTTTTTTTTATACTTTTTTTAAGTAATTTTTTTACATATATTTTTTTAGTTTTTATGTTAATTTTTTTTAGTGTTTTTATGTTTTAATTTAAAATTGTAATAGATTTTAATTTTTAATAGTTGTAATTTGTAATAATTTTAATTTGTAATTATTTTACTTTGTGATTATTTTAATTTGTACTTATTTTAATTTGTAATTATTTTAATTCGTAATTAATTTGACATTTAATTAAAAAATTATGAATTACGGAAGTCGACTTCCTGTTATCTCTCTTTTTGGAAGTCGACTTCTGTAAGTGAAGACAGTTTTTTGAAGTGTTTATTTTTTTAGTTTTATGTTATTTTTTTTTTTTACTTTTTATGTTTGATATTTTCGAAAGTGGGAGTAGTTTTTGGAAGTGGGGTAGTTTTCAAAAGTTGACTTCCACTCGAAGGATAAGAGATTTAGGGTTGCAGATCATAATATAACATTTACTATCATTTAATTTGTTTGTTGAGCCAACCACCAACCTCCTCTGAAACTTCATCGATGCTTAATTATTACTCTTACCTTATTTATTTTTAATTTAATTTAATTTTTCAAAGGGCATAAATGGAACACCACAAATCTTTGGAGATACAGAAGAAATATTAGGGGTGCAGGAAGAAAACCCCACAAATTTTAGCCCTATAAAGTTGAATGATAACATTATGATCCAAAAGAATGTTTAGGGATGAGGGATGTTTGTGCAATAAAATATTTCTTACAAAGGCTATGTGACAGGAGAAGAGGGTATAATTGTAGTTTCCTTAAAGATATGGAGTGCGGGAAGAATAAAGGGAGATGCAGGAAGAAAAATTCATGAAGCGAAGGCCATATATTAAGCTGGGCATGATCAGGGCTCGATCCAATAAAAGGCCCAGAAAGAATGGTTCGAGAAAGAAAAAAAAGCAACAACATTTCAGTTTTGACGAAAGGAAAGTTCCAGCTTAAGAAAATCTCTTGCAGTGTTTTTATGAGACAAAATTTTTGATTATTTATTTATACTAATGGATGTAGTACGTAGGTTAAAGTTATTCTTTTCCCATTTTCTTATCATATGAAATTCAGTTTTAGATGTTTGAAGTACCGTTACTAGTGTTTTAAGCTATGATGGATCGATGCTTCAACTTGAATTACGTATCTATATTTGATACGTATTTGTGTTCAATATTTTAAGATATTTTATTTATATTTATTAATGGAGTATCTCATTTATAAAGTTGTAACACATAACAAAAAAAATTAAATAATGACCAATTTTAATGGCAACAAATAAGTAGTTACTATATAGTGACCATAGGGACCAACTTATAAACTAAAAATTATTGACAACTAAAATAGTTCCAAAAATTATAATTGGTCGTTAAATTGATAATTAAAATAGTTTTTATTATGAATTGATTTCTAAATTGGTCACTAACATTAGCTACCAAAGTTTTGATTATCAAAATAATTGATTTTTAAATTGGTCAATAATATTAACTACCAAGGTTTTGATTACCAAAATAATTGATTTTTAATTAGGAAATTGGTCTCTAACATGTTTCTATGTTTTTGGTTGCTAAAAGTAATCATTATTTAAGATTTTTCTTATAGTAGTACTTTTATGATGATAATAATTTATATTTTTTATGTTGACAACTTTAGTATGTATACTTTTATTTTGAATTCAACAATAACAATCACATATTTTTTATATTTTTAAGATTTATTGTAAATTTTTTAATATTTATATATCACGTATCTATTATATATCGTATTATATTATTTTCAAAATAAATATATCAATATATAAGATAAATATTGTATCCGTACATCGTAAATTTCAAGTTCAAGAAATAACTTAGAAAATCGAAAGAGGAAGTGTACTTCCCATTGTTGCATTGGACCCATACTTAGGAAAACAATTATTCACCTTTTGGCAATGGAATGGCGCATTACATATTATTTTTAACAATTAATCAAAATTATGAGTGTTTAACTTTTCTTTCACACAACTAATTCCGATTTTACATAAGAACTACTTTAAAAATAATGGCACAAGGTTAAATAAAATTTACAAATAAAGGAACCTTACCTTTTTGTCTAATTATTTTACATGAAAAAAATCCATGGAAACAAATTGTTCTTATATTTTCCTCTTTCTATGCATAAATCAGAATAATTATTTAGTTTTAATTTTTCATCTAAACAAATTTTAGAACTTTTACTGAATGAAGGTTCTTTTAGAGTTGATTTTCTTAATATTTTATGTTTTTAAAATATAATTTATATGTTTAAAAATGTTTATTTATCATAAATTATATTGCATTTTTTAAATTTATGTACTTCAAAATATTTATTTATGTGTATTTTTAAATTTATGGATAAAATATTTATTTTTAAATTATAAAACAGTTTTGGTACAGTTTTGCTGTTTTCTTTTTTTTTTCTTCTTTCATCCATATCTCAACTTCTATCACACACCAAGGAAGGGGCACTAACTTGGAGACACTCCGGTGGTGGCACGGCAACACTGAAAGTGACTCTGGTGGAGGAGAGGCGTTCACAGTGGCTGTAGAGGTGCTGAACGGCGGCGCTGAACAGAGAGGTCGCAGCGGTGGTTGCGGGTACTTCCGGTGGAGACGTTTGACGCAAGGGCGTGCACAGACAGATGTGTTGACGCCGGCGAAGCACCACTCTCGTAGCATCGTTGCCGGCGAGGAAGAACTACGAGCTTGGCGTGTTCGCGACGGCGACTCCGAGCGAATGGCGGGCAGCAGCGGCCTGATGATGAACAACGCCGTCGGAGGCGACTCTGGTGTTGGTGGCCATGCGCGTGATGAAGATGCAGATGAAACCTGGCTATTTTGTATGAAGAAGATGACCCAATGTGTCTTGAGACACAAAGAGAAGAAATGGGCTGGACCGGGTCTCTTGTGCAGCCCCATTTTCACTATACACACTTCCTCTTTTTATTATAATAATAATTTCACCCTATACATTATAATAATTACGTGGTATTTATGATTTATGAAAATGATTTTTTGACAATCAAATTTTGACTAATTTTTTTTATAATCTGAAATGTTATTTTTTAACTGGTTTTTTATTTTTTTATCTTTATATTTTAAAATCACTTAAAATATTTTATTTCAGATGATAAAAGAAAAATGTCTTTTTATTTTTTTATCTTTATATTTTAAAATCACTTAAAATATTTTATTTCAGATGATAAGAGAAAATTGTCAAAATTTAGTTGTCAAAATATTATTGTATTAAAAGGAAAGATAAAATTGAAACATGAAAAACTCTATGGACTAAAGCCCCCTCCAGCAGTGGCAGATCTTCGACTAATATTTTGAGGGTGTCAAAATTTTGGTTGAATTATTCTTTTGGTTCAGTTTTTTGTCCAAAAATGTCTTCTGATGTTTCTTAGTCTCAATTAGGTGTCAATTTTTAAAAATGTGATACAATTTAATCTTTTTTGTTAAATTTCTCGAAACGGAGTAAGAATTTTTCATCAAAATTAATACTAAGATTATGTCCATTAGACCAACAAAGTAAACCATTCTTATTCAAAACTTTCATTTTGATGAAAAAACCTTGGTCTAATTTAAGAAATTTAAGACAAAATTGCATCATTTTCTAAGAAATCAGATCAAATTGGAACTAAAAAAAATTAGAGGACCAACTTCATATTTTTGAATAAAAATAAAAACTAAAAAGAGTAATTCCAAAATTTTTATAAAAACCAGTAAAAACATTGTACTTACCTTTTTATGATAATAAAAAATAATAAAATAATAATTATTGTTATTGTTATTATTATAACTATAAAATTAAATATAAATTATTTTTATAATTTTACTATAATTAATTTTCATATTATTATTATTGTTATTGTTATTATTATAATATAAATTAATATTTAAAAAATAATCAAATAAAAAAATGTTAAATTAAATAAATAATCATTTAAAAAATAATATTAATAAAATAATTATCTTTTTTTCAAAATATTTAAAATGTAAAATTAAAAAATAAATATAGAAAAAAAATATTTTTTCTCAAATATTATATAAATGTATAAAATTTTATTAGAATATAAAATATATTAAAAATATTAAATTTAAAAAAAAATGTATTTAAAATAATAAAAATAAAAATAAAATAATAATAAATTGAGGGGGCCATGGCCCCTTTGTCAATACCAAGGTCCACCATTGCCCTCCAATCATGCTTGCAGCCTTTGCCTGATAAGTTTTCGGAGATGGCAGCTATAAAATTGCTAATATGGTACTCAGGACTGTCGATGCCGCCCCCACCATGAAAGACAACAAGTTCCCACCACCGAACAGACCACCCCAATAACCACTCAATGCAGACACCAGTATTTGTTTGTACATTCACATGTGGGTAAATACATACCCAAACAATATTCACTAATCATTTATAATCATATTCAAACAATTTTTCTGCTTCAATTAAAAAAAATATCAAGTTACTGAATTCTAACTTGTGGTACCACAATTGCGTGATTAAGTACTTCCAATGATAAACCTAAATCAAGAAAAGGGTTAGTTAGTAAAATCCAATTGAATAAATGAATGGACCAAAATTATGATTTCAGTGTTTCTAGTGTAACTTAATTAACTTGTTCAAAATTTGAAGTATGATTATAAATAAAATTATCTAATTCTGACTTATTTTGTACCTTGCCCTGATCCTCAATGGAGTATATTGATGCAAGAGAAAAAGGAACATGAAAGTAGGTGTATATATTATATAGTAATTAGGGTTGTGTGTAATCTCATATCCAACTAAAAATATATATTATATTTAAACTAGCAGAAAAACAAGTGTTAGCGCAAATGTATATTCACTTTTTTTTAATATTTGAATTATAATATATAAATGCATACGCATGCACGCACCAACACATTCACACATGCATGCACACATTTGCACGCACTCATACATACATTCATTCATACTAGCACACATTCACACCCACATTATCATTTACAAAAGTAACAATTTATATTATAATACAAATATTTTAAAAATGCGGACACATAGATGTGACGACACCTATGTGTGTGTGAGTGAGTGCATGTGTGTTTGCGACGGTGGCCGCCATAAGTGTGGTGTTAGTGGTTTTTCTGTTGTCAACTCTGAAGCCAACAAATGTGATCAAAGCGTTTGTCCTTGTAAGGAGTTTCTATTAGTATAGGGAGTTTTACATGTTTAGCTATCACACCTTTGTTTTGACGTGGAAAAATTGATTAAGATCTTTTATTTAACTTTTATTATACCCAAGAAAAAAATACTCGTTATGTTTAGTGTTGACTTTTGTTTAGCCTATTGCCTTTAATATATAAAAAAATTAAAATGCTATGCATTTTTAGCAAAAATAAACATGTAAAAAAACAATCATATATCATATGATTCAGGTATAATGTTTGGTGAAGATTCTCAACTTTTTATAGCCTGAACCAAAAGTTGTTTATGTTTAACCTCTGTGTCAGTTAGCTAAAAAAATGTAATATAGTATCCTAAATTTGAACCCACATAGTCACATGGATGTTCTGAGAAATAATAACAATAATGAATTTTAGTTATGACATTTTCATTATACAACAAAAGTGTTTTATATACTAGCAGAAATACAACTGTTGTTACACATGTGTGTCTGTATTTTTTAAATATTTGTATTATAACACATGCACACACATGCATGGACGCACCCGCACACATCCCCACACATGCACGCACACACGCACTCGCATAAACATCCATCTTTTGTGAGATAAAAGTTTACGATGCTCTTCTCTAATCTCTCTACTATGATTCCCATTGATGCAACACTCACTTCTCAATAGGGGACTTTTTTCCATCCATTAGATTATTACAAAATTTGTGAAGTAAAAGTTTGTGACGCTCTTCTCTCTCTCTCTCTCTCTTTGCTCTGAATCCCACTAATGCAACGATCACTTCTCAATAGGGTTTTTTTTCATCCATTGGATTCTTACACAATTTGTGAGGTAAAAGTTTAAGACGCTCATCTCTACTCTATCTGCTCTAATTCCCATTGAAGCAACAATCACTTCTAAATAGGGGGTCTTTTTTCCATCCATTGGATTCTTACAAAATTTGTGAGGTAAAATTTTATGACATTTCTTTGCTCTCTCTTTGTTCTTATTCCTCCTGTGCAACAATCACTTCTCAATAAAGGGGCTTTTTTCCATCTATTGGATTCTTACAAAATTTGTGAGGTGAAAGTTTATGACGTTGTTCTCTGCTCTGATTCTCAATGATACAACAATCATTTCTCCACAGGGAGCTTTTTTTTCCATCCATTGGATTCTTACCAAACAATTTGTCTGACTTATCTGCATAGAAAGATCTTAAATCATTCTAGCATTGGGTAATCATTGAAGTGTGAATATCCATGATGTAGGTAACATTATGAACATTAGATTCATAATCAACAATAGTCCACTGTGAACCAATGTCCTTCCCATATCGTATTATGAACAATCGGTCGACGTGTCCAAAATCCTTCACAAATGAGCAAAGAGAGAGAAGAGTCTTGCATGTCTTCGACCTCTTCATTTCAACCATTTAAACTAGAACAAAGATTGGTTCAACGCAAATATCAGTTAGATAAAAGCAAGAACAAAAAAGATGATTTTTTTTTTCATTAAGAAGGTTGAAAATAACCGTAGGTTGAGTAAAAGTAAATACTTTACATACTGTTCTCATTGTGCAATGTAAAAAATCAAATCTTGCACATGGCCCATCTTCTACTCATTTCATTCATCTGAAAAAGAAAACTAAAATAAAAAAGAAAACAAAAAGAACTAGAGATGTGAAGATGTTAGTGACAAACATTGAAAAGAAGAATTGAAAAAAAGCAAAAATAGAAAAAGATCTGAATGTTAAGTGAGAAAGAGAGAGAAGAAGTTGAAGAGGTCGCGTTGGCCATGGTGTTTTGTATGAGTGAGAAAGTGAGAGATGAAGCTGAAGAGGTTGTGTTCACCATGGTGTTCTCTGTCAGTGAGAAAGAGAGAGATGAAGCTGAAGATTATCTGAAGGCCATGGTGTTTTGTGTGACTGAGAAAGAGAGAATAGTCAGAGGCCATGGTGTTCTGTGTGAGTGAGAAAGAGAGAGAAGAAGCTGAAGAGGTTGGAAAGAGAATGAGAAAGAGGTATTCTGTGTGGGACACGGAGGGTTAGAACAAAATAGTGTGAGAGTGATTTGTTTTTAATATATATTTTAATCTTCAAATTTTTGAGAGATTGACACGTAACCATATTTTTCTCTTATAGAAAGTAAATTTTGAATCGAAGTGGTTCAGAAATATTAAAATATTGAAGTTGTCATTTGTTAGTTCAAAATTGTATATATTATTGTTATATATATATATATATATATATATATATATATATATATATATATATATATATATATAATTTTAAAATTTTAGATTTTTCTGAAATAATTTTACCCCTAAAGAAATGATGATAAAATAATAACAAAATGATTAAAAAGAGTGTTAACGGGTTGTGACGTGAAGAGTTTAAATTTATATGAAAATAAAGGACATTTAAGAGTGTTTGTATCAAAATTATATGAGAATGTGAAGTATTTCAGAATGAGTGTGTCACTGTTTCATAACACATGTCTCAAAACATGAAATTGTGAGATTTTGTACTCTAGATCGGGTATATTGTTTTCTAGAACAATGTTTATAGAAGTTTGCTAAACAAATTTGTTTAACAAGGTTATTTTAGCCATTTAATTCTAAAGGGAAGGTGTAGTAGAAAGGTGTTGAGAACAGGGCCGCATTTTGTTAGGCATGACAAAGGCTTGACCCAATAAAAGGCCCAAAAAAAACGATTCGAAAAAGAAAAAAAAGAAGCTAAAATGTTTTAGTTTTGATGAAGGGAAAGTTACGGAGTAATTGCAGTTTATCAACAAAGTTGAATTTGTCTACTTCATTATTTTGAGATAAAAGAAAAATTCGTGTATTTCAGGTACAGAGAAACTAAAATTTGGTATGTAAAATAGTACTTAAAACTTGTGGTAGATCTTGTGTAGGAATTATCTTTGTCTACCTATATTTCTTTCCTAACTTAGCTTATATTTTTTCAAATCTTACCCCTTTCAGAATTTGACTATATCCAATGTAAGGCCCGTTAAGATTGCTCCTTATCTTTCAGCCCTAAATTAAAAGGGCTGCCCTTGTAAGTGGGCCTAAGAGCTGGCCCAGTAGATAAAAATCAATCTTAGTTGTCCTAAGTCTCATTTTCCATTCATTTCAGAGAATCTAAGACTGCAGCTGTCAACCCCCTCCTCTAGGGTTTGCTTCCACTGTCACGTTGAGCTAAGAGGACTTGTACTCCATTACCTTGAGTCGCCCCTTGTGTTGCCGTTCTCCACTGTTTAGGGGTCGAGATCTCGTGCTTGTCATTTTCTAGGTAGGGAAGCTAAGACCTTACTCATATGTCCTGTTTCCTTCATTGTTTGGTTGTTATTTCGAGTAAGTGTGGTTGGTGTGTTGCTATTTTGGTTCTGAACGCTTGAAACTGTTGTATGAATATGTTGTTTGGGCTGGAGCGAGGAACTGTTGCAGGAAAATAGTGGCGAGACTTGTGAATCTCGCCCAAGCGGGCCAGTCTCGCCTAGGCGAGATGAGCAGAGACTTGCCCAAACCTTTTTACGCGAAAGGTCGCCTAGGCGACCCACTCTTCTTTTTGAGCGAGTATCTCGCTCAGGCAAGAGAGGTCTCACCTAAGCGAGATCCCGCGTTGATTTCTGGATGCCTTTTTGAGCCCTCGTCTGGGCGAAGGGGGCTCGCCTAAGCGAGCACGTCTCGCCTAAGCGAGACCCTTCAGCCTGATCGAGACCCTTCAGCCTAAGCAAGGTGCTGGGCGAGACAATGCTGTATTTAGATGCTTGTTTATTCTTGGATGATTGGTATTGGTTTGGGTATGAATTTTGTGATGAGAGACATGTATATAATGGAGTATTATGTATGCATAGCATGATTCATGAATTGTAGATGATTGGTTTGGTATGAGAATTGGCATGTGAACTAAATGAGATTGGCATTATTAATGTGGCATGATAACGAGATGAGTTGAATTTTATGTACGTGGATTGGAATTAAAGTGATATGGTATTGATATGAGATGAGGCCCTAGACTCGTGGGGTGGTGATTACCAGTGGTATGGATTCAAAATGTGATACGTATGAGGAATTAATTCCAGGGGTCAGTATGAAATTGTAAACATGATTTAATGTTCCCACACTACTGATTTATGATTGTTGGTCCGTGTCAGCGTGTAATTTCTTGGGGTCTCTAGGTGAGACCTCCGGGGTTGCGCTTTAGTGGCCGGGACGTAATTTCATGGCCCCTGTTAGTGGGTGCCCATGGTGGTGCCCCATCTGTATAACTAGGTAAGGATTCAAGGTAAGGATTGCATCCTGACACTCTAAGGGGTCAGTTAGTCTCACTTAGAGCGGACTGACTCCTGTGGTGAGAGTAGCAGGAGGCCTGAAATTCATTTAAGGGCTAACCTTGTGGTGAGGGAAATTGATTCATTGAAACACTTGTAACACATAGCTCGGGGGTGAGCAGCTCAGGGGTGAGCAGAGGTATCCACCACAAGTGCAAGCGTCTGCTGAATCTGACCAAGTTATATGTATCCGGATGAGTCGTGTCGTAGTGTATTGCCTGAACAGTCATAACATGCTTGGTTGATTTGAGTGAATGGATTGTATAATTATATTTGATTTGATGGATGAAATCTCTTGTGCTTTAGCTTACCCTACTTTTGTTGTTGTGCGTTCTGCTGTGTGGTACTCTCTTTTGTGATGATCATCAACTTGTTGTGAGCAGAGGCGAGGGACACCTGTGGACAACAGGGAGGTGGTAATTCCGCTGCATAGTCCGCGTGGATTGGACTTTAGTTTCTTTTGGGCTTTTCTTTAGGGCTATGGCCCATGTATTTGTTGTCCTTGGATTTATATTCTTTTAGTCGAACCGTTGTTCTGTTTCTGTTGGCATCGTGGTGTGCCTAGTTTTGTAGGGGTGACGTTAAGAATCTCAGGACTGTGTTGTTATACTATTCATGTGTGGCGTTTCTTTTAATTACGCATATTAATTAAATGGGACGTTACATCCAACAATAGTTAGGTTAGGGAGTTAATGATCAGATTTTTTTTTTATCAAAGTAAGTGTCTCTTTACTTTAACAAGATTCTTTATTTTCTTTTAAATTTGTCATCAATCACAATAGAGTTAGTTGAGAAAAAATGATTTTTTCAAATTAGTTAAACTTATAATTGTTATGTTTAGACTTTGTACTAAGTTTTTGGACTTTGAGTGGTTTTTGCTTGATATAGAAGTTACTTTAGAGCGAAGAATTACATGAAAATAAAATTATTTATATTTTTCTTAATAAAATCATAGGATAAACGATTTAGATGTAAAGATGATTTGGTCGTATTATTAAATTCAAACTTATTTTTCAAGAGATTGTTTATCTAATGTAAAGTTTTTCAAATCCTCGTAATCAAATGTAAGAAAGAGACAGTCCTTGGAATATGGAATAAATATAGAAATATTCGTGAAATACGATATTAACTTAAATTTGTAAAACAATTAAGAGAATCGTCAAGATTTATGATTCTCACACGATAAAACATAATAGAGCTCTAATCTTGATCCATGGGAAATCCTGTAAATATGCGTTCTTCAAATTTGTAACTTTGTGTGCTCTTCAACTACCGTTTCTCAATCTATCTCTTTGTTTTTCTTTCTCTTCTCACACATTCTTGATTGGTTACTGTGAAAAGAACCTTATGGCCAGAGACAGAACCTCAATCCTCTTTTTTATAAAGCAATGTCCATCAAGTTGGTTTTTATTTTATCTTTATCTTTATTTTATTTTATTATCACTTCCCATAATAATAACGAATAGGTTTTTAAATTTATTAAATCATAGTTGGACCCATAATAATATTTCAAATGAGTCACTAATAGAATTAATTCGCCAATTAATTCTAACATTCTCCCACTTGACTCATATGATGTTATAACATTATGTGATTTAATACATAAACATAATGCGCATTAAAAGACCTTATAAATTGGTTCCATCATTATTCATAATTAAAGATACAGAAATAATAAGAGTCATGGCGGTCACACATCATTCAGTCGACATGATCCCTTTCATGTACTACTATATCATCTATTTCTCCTTAATATGACCTTAAAACGAGAAGTCCATAATGGGTTCAAGCATAATGTCATTTTACAAAGCAATAATATAACATAATTTGTTTTCTTCATCATAATTTGCATGTATAAACATAAAGAAGAAAACACAGATTTCAGAAATTTATACATTAGGGAGCTCAGAGTCTCACATAAACATTAATAACATTAACAATCAACATTTAACATTCACTAGTAGACATAATGCCCATATTCTTTACATGACCATCATACAATTTGGGCGGTAACCCTTTTGTTAAAAGGTCAGCAATCATAAGATATGTGTTAATATGTTCTATTGACACTCTACGTTTTGAAACTTCTTCTTTAACGACAAAGTATTTCAACTCCATATGCTTAACACCTTTGGAATACTTGTCATTTTTAGAAAAGAAGACTATTGTAGAATTATCACAATAAATTTTCAACGACTTGGAAATACTGTCGACTACTCCAAGTCCTGAAATAAAGTTCTGCAACCAATTATACTAAACTGTGGCCTCAAAGCATGCCACAAATTCAGCTTCCATGGTGGATGCAGCAATGATAGACTGCTTCACACTTTTTCATGAAATCACTCCTTCGGCTAAAAGATACACATAACCAAATGTAGACTTTCTTGTATCCACACAACCGGCAAGGTCTGAATCTGTATAACCTATCACCTCAAGGTGATCAGATTTTCTATAAGTAAGCCTGTGATTCTTTGTTCCTTGTAGGTATCTTAAAACTTTCTTTGCAGCTTTCCAATGCTCCAGTCCTGGATTACTTTGGTATCTACCAAACATACCAACTGCAAAGCTAATATCTGGCCCCGTACATGTTTGAGCATACATCAAACTCCCAACAATAGATGCATAAGGGATATTTTCCATTTGTTTCCGTTCCAAATCATTCTTTGGACATTGCATGAGACTAAACTTGTCTCCTTTCTGTATTGGAACGAGAGATACTGAACATTTATCCATTCTGAATCTCTCTAAAACTTTATTAATATATGCATTATGAGACAAACCTAACAGTCCTTGTGATCTGTCACGAAATATTTCTATTCCTATCACATAGTATGCCTCACCCATATCTTTCATTTCAAAGTTATTAGAGAGAAACCTCTTAGTCTCACTTAATAGACCAAGATCATTAGTCGCAAGCAAGATATCATCAACAT
>Ga0209589_1010032_pt1 | contig 13987 bp, 5 predicted proteins | sample CowpeawhiteBW_FD_187525 | JGI IMG/M metagenome (GOLD analysis project Ga0209589, IMG submission 187525) | Root nodule microbial communities of legume samples collected from California USA - Cow pea white BW (SPAdes) (version 2) | ecosystem: Host-associated > Plants > Roots > Nodule | place: USA...
ATATATATATATATATATATATATATATATATATATATATAATAGTACTACTACTTACAAAATTTTAATATTTATATTCATTTGAATTAGTTTATCTATTATATTTATATCAATATTCTAATTATATAACTTTTTCAAAAATAGGATTTTATACACAAAAAATTACCTATATTTTTTTGTTACAATCAATTAAACATCTTAGCCATAGTAAAAATTAGGAACCTAAATAAGAAGCAGAACCAAAATAAAAAAGAAAAAACTACTTAAATTGTCATATTCACTTTCCTTCTATTGCAGAACAATTGGAGCACTTTGCAAGTTATTTTCAACTAAAAAACTACTTGAATCATCATCATATTCTCTTAGTCCAAAAGGTATAATTTATCTCTTGTTTTACTTTTCTTAGAGTGTGTTTGGTTTACGTATACTAACGTGATTATAAACTTCTAACACAAAATCTAATATGGTTGGTCTTAAAATCAATTTAAAACTAAAAAATTCACTTTTAAAAGAAGCTACAACATGAAATAGATTCAATACAATCAATTTTCAACGCAACTCTAACTAAACATGCACTTAGTAACAAACAAAATTCTAAAGCTCCCTTATCACATCACAATCTGTTTAAAACTGTTTTCCACAATGTTCTAGTGCATATCATATAAGAATCTTAATTGCAAGTGATAATTTTTTCTACTATGGCTACTTTTAGGTTCACTCACATATATCTAAATCTCTACAATACAATTCATGTAACTTTGAGTGATTTGGCACGTAATCTAAAAATTGTTCCTCCACTACTATAACTTTGCAGTTAATGTTTTCACATTTCTGAAAAATACTATTTTAGTTGTGCAAGAATAGCATATAGAATATGAAAGAAAAGAAGCTAAAACAAATGAAATAACACTCAACTTACCTCTTAGTTATGATCATAAATATGCCATAGCTACCTAAAATTCGTCTTCTTCTACCAAAGATTTGAATGTTATGGATGTGCCTACGAAATATATACATAATATAATAATCATGCTTCAAACTCACTAAATCTAAAAATTTGACAAGAGCACAATACAAGTTGAGTAAACATAAACCTGATTTGAAACCATATGACAAGTAAATATCATTTCCAGTGCTCGTGTTTTTAACGAATGTATAAATCAAATTAATGCAGAAGAGTTAACTGAGGAACAAACATATAATGTAGATATAGAGGCTCGGATTTACCAAAACTCAAAATGTACCAAGGAATCGATTCTTACTTGTGGAAGAGAAGGGCACAACTTTAACAAAGGTATAATGCTTAGATATTGTGGTAATGGTAAGGAAACATAACTTCAAAGTTAGGCAATGACAATTCCTTTTCTACATCTTTTGCAAATAACCCTTTATTTAATAGGATCATGTTTTTTAAAAAAATAATTTAGTTCAATTTTGGATTTAAATGTGATTAAATTCATATATATTTAATTTAAATAATATTAGTATTTAATTCACATATATTATTTGTTTCCTTTTTCTTTTCTAACTCATCAATATATTTCTTCTTCAGTCTTCTTCGGGTCAGTCAACTCACTCATTTCATTTTCATTATATAAATGTCGGATGATTCTGATTGAAAATAAATTAAATTTATAAGTTAGTTGTGAGGTGTTCACATATGCCTATGGAAATAAATGAAACATAACTATAAAAGTACGGATAAGATAATTTAGTCAACGATTGTTCAACCCAACTTTTTGTATAGTTCAGAAAGTTCTATTAAAATGGTACTTTTTTTCTTTCTACAAAAAGTGGGTGTAACCATGAGATTACATAAGCAAATTACTTTTCGAAAACACTTAATCTGCTTTGCATTAATGAAAGGAAAACTACCCATAAATTATCATTTCTTATGAATTTGAACTAATAAATAGTAAATAAAATATTTAAAACTATTATCAAAAATGCCCTAAGCCTCCAACCTGTAAAACATCTTCACTTTAATTCCTATCTCTTCATTTTCATCGAATCTTATGTAACACTTACTTTGAATAAAACAGGTTATTAATATTTTCAAAATAAAAAAAAATGCGTACTTTTATAACTCAAATATGATTCAAAATTCATATCATAAATTTTATGCTTTTGGACATATCCTAATTAAAAGATCTTAAACTATAGTACAATCCCCCGAAGACAGTGCATGGCTTTACTTGCATAAAAAAAACATTCCTTCCATCTTAAACTAAGTTAAAATCGTGTAAAAAGATAAATCAAATCATAAGGTAAGTACAGTTTTGATTTTGTATACATTAAAGACAAATTTCCTTCAGAACATAATTTTTTCCACACAATAGAATCACACTGGAAAATATCATTAATCTCTGACAGCAACCCAACATGGAGGTACAAAAACCTGACTCAAAAAGGTCCATAAGAAATAATCCAATTCTATTCAGTTCTCATGTTTTCACTGACCAAATTGGAAATATGAACAACATCCTAAGAATGATGCAAAATGAAAAACGACAGATTGAACAGACTATATAATATGAATCTAGTGACTTGGATTTACAAAAACTCCAAATCTACCAAATATACAGAGAAGGAAAATGACCTCCAGCATAAAAAAAGCCCGGTACCCCTTTTCCTCCAGATATGAAATATATTTATATATATAAGCCCCCCTCTTTCGCCCCTCAAATGCTGTCGAAGGAAATAAAAGATAAATAATGAAAAGAATACTGGCAGAAAACTACCGAAAAATCATCAAAATAATGATCCCTTCTCTTTTGACTTTTGCAGCACAATTTTCCAAACCTTCTCAATAAAACCAGCAAGGCTTGGGAGAGACACGGTACAAAACTTGTGCTATTGCAGCTGTTTTTCAGCTTTCCTTCCAATTCCCCTTTTCATCAAGATAAATCCTTAGATTGGTCAACAGATGCCTCCGGTACCAACTTGCCTTTGGTATCATTTGACTCGAAATCTGTATCTGGATCAAAGAAGAGGCAAACCGCGGCACAATCATCAACCTTGCAAAAAGGATATTTTGTCCTCCATGACTGAACAGCTGACTCAACCAGTGCTCTAGCAGCAGTAGACCGTGGAGCAGATGCTACAATGTCCACCACTTCTTCATTTGATAAAACATCCCAAATCTGCTCAAAGCAATCAAACAGTTTAAAACAGTTATAATATCTCCAACTACGAGACAACTCCAACAGGGAACTCTTACTCTCTCAAAAATCAGAAGCTCAATGGCAGGATGCAACATATGCTATATATGGTTAAGGAAGAAGTTCTCGGAAGTTTCAGGGGAAGCTCATCTTTATAATATCATTAAGTCAAGATTGTTTTACTCAACAATTTTGCATTTTTTTTCCTTCTAATATGAATTTCTTTTGCTTTTACAAAATGCTACAGTAATTTCCATCCATCTATTCAAGTATATCACAACAGAAAATTATATCTCATAACCCAGTTAGGTGCACAAAAGATGCCAGGATATCAACTGCTAGACAACAGTCTGAAACATATTTAATTGCACAACAATATGGAAAATATAAAATTTCAAGCTACAGCATAATAAGGACGATGAGAGAAAAAATATATATTGATGTAAGCAACGAGGTCTCCAAAAAGCTCAACTGTTTAAAAATTCCAGTTCGAAAGAGGGTACAAATAACGTGCATGTCTGTATATAAACATGGGTTTTTGAGATACAGCTGAATAAAAAATATGCATTATTCATAAAGCTTTTGATATTTAGAAAGTTTGGGGTTAACTATTTACATTAGTAATAATTACTCCCTCCCTCCGACCCTAATGACCCTGTTCAGAAAATTTGTTGTCCCATTTTACAAAGGTGAATGATGCATTAATTATTATTTTTTTCCTAAAATACCGCTATAAATATCTGAAAGGAATGGGATAAAGTTTTATTATCCTAATCTGATTTGAAAATACAAGTACTCATGAATATCAAAGTTCTAATAGTCTAATTTAGCTATAAATATGATAAATAAAACAAATTTTGGAAAAGCAATAGAAAAAATACTAACCAATTTGTTATTTTCAACTAAAAATTTGTTAAAAGTGAGTTAGTTTAAAAGATCTTATAAATAGGGACGGAGGAGTAATAAGTTTTACATGATAAGTGGTTAGCTTAAACAGTACGATGTCAATTTAAAGGCGGTAAACTTGCAAATTTAGTTTTTCAACTAACTTAACGTTGCAAATTGCAGTTCAATTGCTATTTAGAGTCCTATTCATATTTTCAGTCTAGAATTGGCTGAGTACAAATACGATTTTGAAATGAATCGGTTTCAACAAATGTAGATCATAGAAGACAGAATAAAAAAAATAAAAAAAAATAAGAGTCCCTTAAGGCCTTACCCCATCTGTCGCTAGCACAACAAATTCATCCTTCTCGGTAAGGTGGTGATATGAGATATCTGGAACAGAAATCAATCCAAAGTCTTTCAGGCAAAAGTCTCCAAATGCACGAGCCATAGCAAGACCAGGGAAATCAGAGTTAGGCAGCCAAACTCGAGACACCTCAGGTTCATTCTGAAGGGAAAAAACCCTTCCTCTACGAAGCCTAATTCTCTCTTCTTCCCCTACGTAAAAACAAGCTCGTATCATCCATACAGAGATATACCTCACTGACTGATGTAGCAGAAATCAAAACAAATGCCAATTCATAAAGAAAAGAATAATAATAATCAATTTGTTTAGTTTCCTTTTAACACGACATATGCTAAAACAAAGGGTCTGATTGTTTTCTTTTTTGATAACTAATTTCTATTTTTTTATTAAGTTAAAATACTTGTTCGATAAGAGTAATTTTTTTTAAACAGCTTTGAAAACTGTTGTCTTTTCGGACTTCTAAAGTTAAAAAGGAAGAACATTTCTTCTCATGTCTTCTCCCAACTTCTGCTTTCTAAAATTAGATTTTGAAAATTGTTTTATTAAATAGTTTTGAAAAAAGAAAAACATTGTAAAGAATTTAACAAACACACACAGCGAAGGACGGAGGAGAGAGAAAGAAATGTACTTGGAAGATTTGGCTTAAGGTCAACGGTCAACTGAACAGCAATAAGAGAATCATCTTGATCTCTGGTAGCCAAAATAGCTCTCGAGTCCCCAATATTTCCAATAATAAGGTCCAGCCCCTGAAAGACCATAAGAAGTAAACCAAGTGTAAATAACAAACAAGGAAATGATCAAGAAAACAGTACATTGTAATTTATATTTCTTACTTGCTTGACCAAGGTAACTGCTGTAGTCCCACTACAAAAGCAGTCAATATCAGGATGCATTTTCAGTTCTTTGTCCATGAGCTTACAAGCTTTCAGATAAGACTCTTTCAATGTCAATGTAATATCTGTTTCATCAAATTCATGATAAGTGGGGCAAGTTTTCTCATCCACCAGTCTAAATCCATTCCCTTCAGATTTATAACTTCCGTTGGCACTGCTATGATCACTGACTCCATCTCTATTCTTATGATGCAAATCCCATTGGGCATTAAGCTTTAAAGGAAAAGAATCCCTAACTTTCCTCGCAACTTTGTGGCCATAAGGTCCGTGACCATCAAAAACACCACAAAAAATGGTGTCTTCCTTGGAGCAAAAGTTCTGCACAAGGAAAATAGACAAAGTTTTGTGCACACTATCAACATATATATCATTAGTCTTATAGCAGACTGTAACAACAAACTGTGAGTATCTGAAAACTCAAAAGAAACCATGAAAGATGTGTTAGGTCTAACTCAAACACAAAAGTTAACTCGAGGAGAGGGGACATTTCTAGTTTTATGAGTATTCCGGCCATGTTTTTAGCTGATGAAGAACATTCTTACAAAATAATTAAAACTAGTTTCTGTAAAATTGATGTATCCCATTCAAAATGGGTTGAAGTGGGATGAGGTGGAGAACGCCAATATCTATTAGAGAGAAACAGACGGAGGAATTGAGGACATGACTTGACACTACTAACTACCTAAGAAGATTGATGAGTGTTTGGAAAAGAAATGAACATAGGTAAAGGTCAGACAAAGGTCTACATGGCTCCACATATCAGCTCATATTTAAAACACTAAATCATGCACAATTGATCAAGCTGAAAGATATGCTAAATAATAAAAAAAAAAATGAAGGCATTACTAACCCGTTCATTAATTTTTTAAAAAAGAAAAAACCTTCCAAATAAAGCAGAACACCTCCTCAAGTTTGGCTCCCTTTCAAATATATAACTTTTTAACTTCCAAAATGGAGAAAAATAAAAAAGCCTTCATTTCTATAGGCGCAAACCGAAAGTATACAAGTATACAAATCCAATGTTAAAGGAGTAACATCCCAAATCAACATTCATAGAAGGGGAGGGGAGGGACTAACCTCCCACACAAGCATAGCATCTTGGTTGATCCCTTTTCTTCCTTGCTTACAAAACATGGATGCAACCTCGCTTGACCCATTGGAGAACATCCTCCCAGGCACTCTGAAATCAAAGGACGAGGAACCCCTCAACCTCCTCCTCTTCCCATCCGTATTGGAATCAGAAAGAAGAGGAGGGGAGCTACCACCAGCCCCAACCTCCGAGATGCACGATCCCATGCCCAGTGCCCTCACAATGTTCAGAAAACACTCGAAACCCGCCAAACACTCCGAATCAGAACCTCTGGGCTCCCCCACCATATCCGTCCCATACCTATTCAGAACCTCCACCGCCTGCCATCATCATCATCATAACCATTTCAGAAAATCACAAATCACGGCACCACACGTTCAGATTCAGAAAAAAAAAATAACACTATCGAGCGCGAAAAAAGAAACAATTAGAAACGGAACCTGAGTCATGATTGCAATGAAATCCGATTCGATCGAATCAAAAGAGAGTCAATAGCGTATCCACCTATGCAGCAGTATCCTTGTCGAAAAGCGCGTGAATCAGAACTGAAAACGCGTAATTCAAATACAGTAAAATGAAACCGTGAAATCAGAAAAAAGTGAATCGAGAGTCTCGATCCAGCGCTCTCTCCCTTTCTCCTTTGATGCCCTGAGAATCACTCGCGAAAACCGATAACCGAATCGAGGAATGCAACAGAAACCTGGAATGAAGATGAAATGAAAGTGGCGTTGGTGCTGGTGTTGGTGCTGTTTGTGGAAAACGAAGAGGGTAGCGCTACCGTCACGAGCGGGTGCGTCACCGGCAGGTGGTGATGGCTTTGGACCAATGGGTGAGACAAGAAGACAAGTTTTGTTTCTCCGCCACGAAAAATAAGGAATATATTGGTTGAGGCAAAATAAGAGAGTGGATCAGAACGACAACGTGTAATAGCAGAGTCTCAGATTAAAAAAAAGGCAAAAACAAAACAAGGTTGTGATAAATAACACTGACACGTGGCTTGGACGGTGCCGATTATTCCGTTTCTCGGAAGTGGATGGATAGGATTATACAATCATAAAAACATATAATCATTATCTTATATTATATTATATTAATATTATATTATATAACTAACCCACACTTTTTAACCGAAAATGTAATAATAAAAATAGATTCAACTTTTTTTTTCTCCACACTTTAATAGGGTTTTGAGGTCTAGAATTGATCCAATGATTTAATATGTTTAAATTAAAGAAAAATTTTGGAATGGTTTGACTCGTTGATTGGATTTTGAATTTAAAATTAAAATGGGAACATCTAAAGAGTCCACTTGTAAATATGATTTAATTTTTTTTTCCAAATATTTAATAAAATTTTATCTTCATATATCCATGCCTTGAAATTATTTTTCTAAAACGAAACGTACAAGTTCAAAAACCCAGTTGAAAAAATAATAATGCAGATTTTCTAATCAAAAGTTTCAGTTCTTTTAAATATTTGGAACAATTTCATCAATTATTGTATCACAAAATTAATTTTATATAGAAATATGTAGTTAATATTAAGGATGAAGATGGTGTAGTTGTCTAGGTATCGGTTCAAAGAGAGTGTTGAATTTCGTAAATAGCTAAAGTACGTAACAACTCTTCAATTGACCAAGTTCAATGTTGTTAATCATTACTTAGACCTTTTTCTTCTGTGCTACAATCCAAAAAAAATCAAATCTGTTAAAGACCAAAAATAATGTTTATAGAGTACATTGATTTCATGTCCAAAAAAAGTACTTTGATTTTATCCTTAAATAACTCACTTAAGCTTTTTCTTTTAATTTTAAGGAAGAAGTTTCATCATTTCAAAAAATATTATAAAGTGGAGTCCAGGTTTTCTATTAATTCTTTTTATGCTATCCTCTTGGTATTTTAAATACTTTTTTGATATATATTAAAACGTTAAAATAAGTGATAATTAGTATATTATGAAAATACATTAGAAAAAAAACACAACAAAATCTAGTAAAATAATCAAAATTCTATAAAGTGGTATGTAATTCAATTTTAATTTATTTTTAATTTGGTTTTAAGTTTGGATATACTAAACTTGTTGTTACACAATAATCCCTTAAATATATTAATTATTGTGTATAAAATAATGTTAAGAAAATTTATATTAATTGTGATCTATGTACTTAAAAACGTGGTTTTTAAATACCTTAATTGAGGCTCAATTATTGACTATGTAAAAAGGACAGAGACTTTACTTAAAAAATTATGCAATACCATCTCCAAGTTTTATTTATTAATATGAAAGAGTGGTCTTTTTCGTTCTACCATAAATTAATGCTAAATTAATACACGAGTGAGACGGAATTTTTATTGGGTAAAATGAAAAATAAATCAGAAATAAAAGTTGTTGGATAGTAAAATATGAAAAAAAGGTAGAATGATGATTAAAAAAATCATTGTTATTACTATTTATTAACATTATTTGTATTAATAATGTTTATTATTATTATTATTATTATTATTATTATTATTATTATTATTATTATTATTATCACTTCTTACTTTATTTTTTACAAACAAACATGTTATATAATTGATTATATAAGATTAACGTTAAAACAATTTAAACAATTTTAAAATTTAATTTTTACTTTTATTTCCTCTTCATCAAACAATATATTCTCACTGTATTTCTATTATTTATTTTTATCGTTTATTTTTACTATGTGCTTAAATTTACCACAATGAAGTTTGATAATTTTTTAATCATAAATGGTGCTGGTTATTTGTTTCTATCAACTTCACTTTCACAAATTTATTAAAAAACTTAAGAACGTGAGCATGTTGGTGACTCGGTCAACAAAGTCCACGATTTCAATCCCCCAACTTCCATTATTTGAATACAATAATTTTTATAATAATAAATGTTTTTTTAATTATTAAATAAATCTATGACTATATATAAAGGGGATTTCCTCTTTTGGTATTTCATAATTCCAACTTTATTCTTTACAATTTAATTATTTATTAAATTTTTTAAAATTAACAGTTACTTTTACAAGTTTTTATAAAACTATTTACTTATCTCTTTCTTCTTTTTTCTTCTACTATTCATAAATAGTTATTTTTCTCATATTTTCTCCATACATTTCACTTTATTTTTTATAAATATACTTTTGTTTTATTTATTAACTTAATATTACAATATCATTAATTATTAATATAATTCAAAAAATGCGTACACACAGACGCGATTTGTTTACACTAGTATTTATAAAAGAGTTAAAAGAATCGATAATACGTTATATTTTCATAAAAGAAAATCTTTATGTTTTAGGTCAAATAACACAAATTTATATTTATAAACTAATATTCTCTATCTATCACGATTCTTTTTAATTTATTGTTTAAAAATCAATCTTAATTACATTTCACATAAGAAGAATTGTAAATGAAATATATTTTTTCATTGCATGTTCTTTTAAGAGTTAAATATGTTTTAGTCAATGAACTTTAATCTAAAACTGAAATTCATTATTGTCCAAAACTTTGATAAATTTTGGTTTATAAACTTTAGAAATAAATGAATATAGTTATTTTAACCCAATTACGTTAAATTTTGTTGATATTTTGAATGTGCTTCATGTTAGTATTGGAGTTATTTATACGGTTTGACATATTTTTGGTTCAATATCACATGGGAAATGTGTTTGACACCTAAAAAATAATTAACTTAATTAGGTTAAAAAAATTATATTCATCCATTTCTAAAGTATAGGAAAAAAATGTATCGAAATTTCAGAACGAATTCCAATTTTGGATCAAAGTTCAGGAACTGAAAACATATTTAACTATTCTTTTAATAGCTACTTTAGAATTTGCATTGTTATTGTAAATATCTTTAAATAATAAAATCAATTATTGTATTTGAAGTATTGTTGTGATTTGCATAATTGACACTTGTGTAGATTAGATAAATAAAATCAAAATCAAAATCAAAAGTGTTATTATTACTAAGATAATTGTTGAAAAAAAATTGTTATATGTGGCATATATTATCTATAAATCCAAAGAAATTACTCGAGTTACGATCAAGATTATTAAAATTTTACGATCTAATTATCAACTATAATTTTATAAGTGTACAATCTAAATCATTAGAAAAACAAAAATAAACTTAAACTATTGTTGGACTCGACTATGAAGAATTATTATTCTACATTAGTATACTTGTGATTCACTTAAAAGTGTTGTTTTAATAACAATAAGCACACATCTACCTAAATTTGTATACAATTATTTAATTTAAAAATTTTCATTCACTCACACGTTTCTTCAGCGTTTACAAACTAGTGTTTGGATTTAGCGATTTACTCGTATTATTAATTAGCAAAGTAACATTGGATCCAACACGAAAGATCATTCATTGCATTAAAATTGGAAAAAGAAAGAAAGAGTTTATGCATGACATGAGGTGTTGAACGATGTCTGTCCAAACTCAGAATTATTTGACTGTAAATCTGGCAAACAAGTTTGTCCCGACAACATTTTTTAAGGAGGATTCACGTGGGACTTTCGAAAACTCTTAAATCATATCATGGGAGAAAGATAAAACACTCATTTTCCATGTTTCTTATAATTCACCTCTCTTCGTCAACTTCTTCGATCATAATAATTGAACTGCCACATTATAACCAAATAAAAAAATCATAAAAAAGACGAAACAGCCATGTATGAATTTCTCTCTGCTGTGTCTTTATCAGTACCTAATACAGATCGTAATCGTGCTTAATCAAATCTTAAGTTATGGAAAGTTTTATTTTTTAAGGAAGTTTTCACGAAAAAAAAAAGTCTCCTTTCATTTTCCTTTTTATCTGATGTAATGTTTGTTAACGAATTTGAAAAATGAAAATCAATGGATTTAGTGTTTTCTGTGCTATATCTTGTTATAGTCTATACTAGGAAAGTGTCACAAAAACTAAGTTCGTGTTTTGACAAAAAAAATATAACTTTAAGAAAATTAAATCATAATAAGATGAGGGTCATATATATTTTTATCTCTTAATTTTTAATAAAAATTAAAATTAGTTATTTTTTAAAATTTTAATCAAATTTAATCAATTAACTTAAAAAATGTGTGAAGTGAGTTTTTATAATTAAATTATGTGAAATTAATTTAATGTTTCATATGTATTTTATAATCGTAGTTAAATTTATTTATCAATTTAACACAACTTCACTTAAATATGAAAGATGAAACGTATATAAAACGTTCAATAAATTTTAAGAAAATATTAAAAATGATTAAATTTAAATATTTTAGTTATTTATAAAGATTGGATATTAAATAAATTATTATTATTTAGTCGATTTTCAACTAATATGGGCGGCAAAAATTCTTTTACAAAATAATAGGGAAATTGACAAAAGTTCTTCTAACAAACCAGTCATTTCTCACTTTCAATGACGTTCTCCTTCTTTTCTTCTTTAACTAATATTGTTTTTCTTGGAACCTACTTTTAACGACGGTTTTTTAAAATGTGGCATCTTTATATTTTGGTACTGATTTTGCATTAATAAATTCCAATTAAAATCTTAAAAAATATGTCTAACTAGAATTTAGATAACAACATTAACTTAAATAAGAAAATGTATGAAGATGAAAGTCATTTATATGAGATAAAAAATAATATAAAAATTTAAATTGTTTTTAAATTTTAAATAATCTTATTTACCTCAGAAGTTTCTGGATTTATTTTAAATATTTATGTTATAATTTATAAATATATTAGTCTCTAAAAAATCCATATTCACTCTATTATAAGCCTTAAGAATATTAACAAGAGAACAAATCGACAACCTAGACATAAAAGAGAACAACAATTGTTGTTGATTTATGTTTTGTTTTCAATTATATAATTTTTTTAATTCACTTTTTTTTCTTTTTATATTTGTTATTGAACATCTCATTCATGTTTTTATCCTAATCTTTTTTTTAATTTGGTATGATTTATTTTACATTATCGCATTCATCTATATTTTTTAAGTTATTTTTTTAAAAATATTTACCAGAATTTAAAAAGAAATCTTAAGTATTCACACCCCCTCTGCATAAATATAATCTGCTTTTGTTATACATAAATATTTTCTTTAAAATACCCAACAATATAACGAAAAGTTGTAAAGGACAATCTCATGAATTTATAAAATACCAACTTTAGGAGTTTAGATATAACAATGGGTGAGAATGACCAAGTCCTTATATTTGGATTTTTTTTCTTTTTGCACCCCTTCAATTTCTGGGCACTTCTATCCATTTTCCAAAATTGGGCCACAGAGGAATGTAATACTATCTCGTGCTTGCTATATTATATTTGATGAACACAAGACAACTGTCTGAAAAAGAATGTTTGAATATTTAGATTGAAAAATGATTCATGGACACACACAAAAATAAATATCAACATTTAATATATACATAAGAGATGATAAAAATGGTAAATTTATAGTTATATGATGTGATAAAAAGAGAAATAGAAAAAAAAAAAGTGTATAATTGGTATAGATAAAATGAAGGTGTATGTTCATCATTACTTATTTAAATTAAAATATAGTTGTTTAGAAAGAAAGAATTTAAATTATTCTTTTGCCTTTTATTTTCAAATTCATTTTAGCCTTTTTATTTTATAAATAATATCAATTTAGTTCTTTTGAAATAGAGATAGTTGAGAACGTTTTTTTGTGTATCTTTTTAATTGGTTCAAAATGTGAACCTTATTCCTTGAATTCACTTTTATAAAAGCTATGAAACTCGATTGATGTTTAAAAAGACTATGATTATAACAAAGTTCACGGGAAAAGTAAATCCCACAAATTAAATGAATGTGATATTATATTTTTTAACTTTCAAGTATTCTTTAGATTTATTTTTCACGAGATTTTCATTAACAAAAGTTCAATCAAGTCTTTTGTAAATTGTCGTATAGTTTGATGATAAATTACGTTAAACACAAGTTAAAAATGTTAATGTTTATTAGTTAATAGTTTTCCTGCTAATTGGATGAAAAATCATAATTTTCTTACACTTTTAAAAATTTAAGAACCATATAAAATAAAACAAATGAATAATGAAACTTAAAGAATAACTAAGCGTGTAATTAAATTAAATTACACACAAAGAGATTAACGAATGCGTAATAGTTCTATTTACTTGTAATTTTAAACAAGTGGCATAAACAACTTATATGGTTAGCCACTAATGAAGACCAATATGACTTCAAAGAAATGAAGATATTCAAATTTACATTGCAACCAAGGAATGTATATGTAATAACGATAACGACAAAATGCCCCCACAACGTACATATATACCAGATACAAATTTTTCACGCCGTATGGTATTACAATATGACTTAACTACTACACAGCAACGAAGAAAAGCTAAATGAATCCGCACACTGCCATACACAGTTCAAAATTATTGCATACCAATAATTTAAAGAACCCTTATTAACTTACACTTTAAAAGGGATTGGCACAACAGTATCATCGCATGCTAATAAATGTAATCTAAGTTGATGAGGCAGCTTTGGAAGATGGATTGAAAGGAA
>Ga0209589_1010033_pt1 | contig 13985 bp, 7 predicted proteins | sample CowpeawhiteBW_FD_187525 | JGI IMG/M metagenome (GOLD analysis project Ga0209589, IMG submission 187525) | Root nodule microbial communities of legume samples collected from California USA - Cow pea white BW (SPAdes) (version 2) | ecosystem: Host-associated > Plants > Roots > Nodule | place: USA...
AAAAAATATAACAAATATTTTATAAAATAAAATATATATATATATATATATATATATATATATATCATATGAACCTTCTAATTTTTGTTTGATGTCGTTAGTATCTAGGAAGTTTGGTTCTAGAGGGTAAGTTTTTTTTTTTTTTTTTTTTTTTTTATCGACAATGTTAGTTGTTAGTGAGGAAATTTGAACTTACAACCTCTCTCACCCTCCCTTCCAAACTCACCTTATATCTCCAAATTGTTAGTGGAGGAGTTGAACTCACAACTTTTCTCACCCTCCCTTCCAACTTTACAACTAAGTTATCCTTATATCCCCTGATTCTAGAGTGAGTATTCTATACATACAACCTATGTAGTTTATGCATATCATTAATTAACCAACTTTCATACTTCTTAAATATTTATCTCATCTTAAGCCTCTCTAGTCTTAATAGTTTTATGAAAAATGTACAAATATCAAGGTGATCATATTACCGAATATAACTTGCATGATCTCACTACCCTCCAATAATTAGGATAAAGCCTCTCATCGAGAGTGGCCAACAAAGCTAGTTGTTTCTCCTCACTTAGTAAGCAAGCCAAAGTAAGAGATCCACCATTTGCCAATCCCCAAGGTCTCCATGAACCTTCATAGCCTCATCCCTAGTGTATCATTGTCCACTGTTCACTTTTATTACACCTCTCAATGTACTTTCATGACTCTAAATCATCGATCTTTCTCTTCAAACTTATTTTCTAAAGTTAATATCTCTTTGAAAATAATCCCCATATCATGTGTCACATATTTTGCCCATTCAAATAGAATTATGATGTTAAATCCTTGATACTACCATGATGCTTTAGATGGTACTACTACCTTTCCCTAATTCTACCAAAAGTTTGGTTGCATAACAACTATAGTTTCCAATGGTAAATAAACTGAAATAAACAACACATTGGGGTTTGGTCACTTTTAGTCTCAATCACAACGTGTATAGCCAAAATGACATTATAATCATATAATTATTCACACACCACAAGTAATTTTCTTAGAATCCACACATTAAAGTGCCAAGAATTGTCTCTTAAAATTCAATATATTGAAAGTGTTTTACAAAAAAGGAAGAATGACAATTTATAGGAGAAGTCATCTTCAAATATAAATGTGTATATAAGAAACCAACAATAGTTACAACAACAATATTAACAACTACAAAACAATGGACTCCAACAAGAACATAAAATACAACAATCACAATCACAATACAATGCAACAATAATAATAACAACGATAACAAAAACACTATCAATAACAACAAAAACACCAGCACCAACAACACCAAAACAAGAGCAACAACAACAATATTGATGTTCAGTGTCATTCTTGTAATCAAAGGTTATAAGTTTTATGTAAAATATGCAATACAAAGTACAACTTAGGTTGATTCTCAAAGGACGCATATTGATTATATTTCATTTTTAATATTATTCATGTACAAATTAATTTAGGGGTTTGGAAATTGAAAAATGTAGAACACAAATTGATAAACACAACAGGAAAAAAAAATAAAAAATTAAGATATGTAAAATGATTAATCCACATACTCACAAAGCAAATAATTCATCTTATCATAGTTCTCTAAAGATTTAAATCAAAGTTTGCACAATTAATTGATTCAATTAAATCAATCATCTTAATCAAATCAAAATATCATTCAACGTAATATCAAATCGATATTCAATTGATTCCTAATTTGATATTTCAAGTCAAAAAAACAAATTGTAATCACAAAGTGAAAAATCAAAATCCGAGAAGAGGACAACAAATTCAGAGTGTTACAAAACTAAATTCGAGTTGTTTCGTTTTTTATTTTTTATCCTTAAGAATTAGTTATTCATTGACAGAAAATAGAAAACAAAATTGAGAGAAGAAAAGGAAAATTCAAAACACAATTTGAAGAAGAAGAAAAAAAAAGAGAGAAAAGGAGATAAAGAGAGAATTCCTTAATGTGAAAAATAAGCAAATAATTTGTGTGTGTATGTTTAGAGCACATTTACAAATAAAGTAAAGATGAGCCTCAATGTGGGCTCTAATTAGATCTATAAGTCTAATTACAAAAGTCCAAACTAAAATAAGAAAATTTTAATCTGTAGAACTTTTATACATAAAATTAGCAAATTTGTCTCAACTTAAAAGAATCAGAAAAAATAGTTAAGAAATAGTTTACTTTTTTAACATCTCTTTAAAACATTATTATTAAATTAATATTCAATTATAAGGATTAAATTAATTAAGAAATTATAAAATATTACCTAGGAATAAAACTTGTAAAGTTTATTAAGCATACCAAATCAAGGTAAAACTCACTTAAAATAAAATAGAATTTTGAAAATGTTTGTTATAACACCGTTATATTGAAAATATTATTTAAGTACTTTCTAAAAATAGTAGAAGTACCCATATCAGTATTTAATGTCAACGTTGACTAAAATTTTCCTTTAGATGACACGACGTTTAATCACGATCAGGAAAGTAATTTTGAATTAGTTCGGCAGATGATTTTTTAATTCAATTTTTTTAAATGATTTAAAAAACACATTTTATTAATAAGTATTTTAGTTAAAAAATAGTAATTTTCTTAGAATATTTACATATAATTTTACAAACAGTAAATTAAACAATTTAGTGAATTTATTTTATAAGGGTATTTTATTAACCAGCCATTTAATACACATTTAAAAGCAATGCACTCTTTTAAATTTACATGTCAGCATATTAGTTTATCAAACTGAACTAAGAAATCTCAATAAGTGCTACCTGAAAATTAACCGATGCCATAATTGCTTAAAACTTCACCTACGGTCACATTGGTCTTTTAAATTAAGAAAAAATTGAGTAGATTTTCAGACATTTTATTTCACTCTAAGATATTAATTTATTTTTCATTTTGACTCCAATTCAGAGACGAGTGTACTAATAATAATATAAGTTTACGGATAAAATGAAAAAAGTATATATATTAATGAATATACCTGACCCAAAATGTATTATTATTGTCAAGTCCAAAATAGTCTAATATGAGATTATTTAAGTGTGAGATATATATATATGAAATATTAATAATAAAAGAAAAAGATTATAGTTATATCTTGAATTTATTTTATTTTTTGTCATATTAAAGGACCCATGGAAACATATAAATATCTTGATGACACGACTAATCTAACTTAATACTCATCTTATATTCAAATATTTGTTACAATCTTTTCCCTCTTTTTTACAATAATCACAAGTTTTGATATACCCTGGCAGCAAACTTTTTTCACCTCGGATCAATAATGAAAATTTTTGATAGGAAAATGATACTATAACAAAATTTTATTTGACAAACTTTGACAGACAACTATTTTTATAAAAGAAAATATAAAATTTTATTACTTTATTTTGAAACATCTATAAAAAAAAATTACTATATTTAATAACTTTGTCAACTTTATTAAAAATTTGTTTACCAAAAAATCATTTTTATTTCGGATAAGAACAATTAATTTCAGATCTTAAAAAAATACAACTTACTTTAATAATAAAATACAATTTCGAGCTATATAATAATGTTTTGTAAATCATATTTTTTTCCAAATGAGCGACAAAAATTCGAAAGAGAAAAATAAATGATTTAAAATATATATATATATATATATATATATATATATATATATATATATATATATATATATATATATATAAGAAAGAGAGAAGAATAAATATTTGTTCCACGATAGTGACAACGACAAAGCGCAACGCGTAGCGGAAGTCATAAGAAAAAGAGACATTAATTTCAGAGCTCCCAACCAAAAACAGCGCAAAACCTCGTTGGTTCCGAAGCTTGAAACAGAACCATGTCCACTAGATTCCGGTAACCCTCCTTGTTTTCAGATATGATTCTTTGCTTTTATTGTTTCTTTTAATTGATTCATCATTCATGTGATGTTTTAAGCTTAAAGGTTTGTTTACGAGCAGGGGATCACAGGAAAACCAACATGGTTCTTCTTCCACCACCCATGATGGACCTGTTGCTACTTTGAAGAATAAAAGGTCTTCAACAAACGTCATATCATTTCTTCTGTTTTCGAAATTTTAAATTTTTGTTATGTAACAGTGCATTGACTTTATGAATAATTTGATCTTGTTAAATGAGAGTTTAATAGACATGCAATCTCACTTACAAATCACATGTTTTCAAGGTATTTATTGTAAAAATCAACGAATTATTACATAAACCAGTTTATGATAAGATTACGCTGTTACAGTTCGATGTCTTTTAAATATTAGCAATATTAATGATTCCTTATTCTGTTTTTATGAACTTGGCAGTGTTGATGAGTTGCGGAAGCTTTTGTCTAACAAAGACGCGTATCAGCAGTTTTTACATTCACTGGAGGAGGTCAAGATTCAAAATCATGTAAGATATGCAGTGATCATGATGATTATTATTCTGAGAATTTCTAGAGTTCCCTTTTTGGTCACTTTTTTCATATTAATTTCATTGTGTTGCTTGTAATGTTTTGCCACGGTCTTTGAGGTAATAGAGTATGCAATTTTTTTTCTGGTATCGTGTTGGATACAATGGAGAAGAATTGGGGATATGCATATGAACTTATACGTCAGAATTTCTCCAAGTTGAACGTATTTCTTGATCTGTCATGCTTTATAGATGAAATTGTTGTTTTTACTGATTTAAGAAAAACAGAAGAAATTGTTGAGGCATGTCAGTGCTATGGGAAATTATGTTTTAATATAATTGTGTGTTTATGTTCATGAGTAATATTTGTGGAGTTTAGAAGGATATGCATAAAATGGTTGATTGGTTGTAACATACCCTTTCAAAACAAAATGTTTTTGTTAAATTTTCGTTTTCCCTTCGCAATGAGTGAGGCATATTAAGGTCATGTTTGGACACATTTCTCTATAAACTCCTTTTAAGAAAAGAGAGAGAGAGAGAGAGAGAGAGAGAGAGAGAGAGAGAGAGAGAGAGAGAGAGAGAGAGAGAAATATTGAATTAATTTCTCCTTAAACTAAAATTAGTGTATACAAAAGTAAAAGTTAGCTTGGATAGCCTTTCTAAATTTTTATTTTTAACTAGTGCATAAGCTAGTTTTGGCTTATGGATAGAAGTTTCACCGTTAGCATAAGCTATTTTCGGTAGTGGCAGGTGGTTGATCCTACAGGTTGAGTTTAAATCCCTGATGTTACAGTAGGGGAGATTGTTAGCCTAATTATGTTAACCTCAATTATTGTTGAGTTTAATGTCCAGAGTCTCGATCCGTAGTGCTTATATTGGGTGCAACACCTCGTTGTTCGATCCATCTTTTGGAATCAAAATGAGGAAATGAAAGTTCCATCCTCAATAGCCTACTTAAACTTTCCTAGAAAGGTTTCTCCTAGCTGTCATTTACTAGTTTTTCAATTTGCATAGTTGCGAAATTGAAGTGTCAGTGTCAGTGTCAGAATTCTGCATTTGTACTACAAGATCCAAACAATTGGCATGTTTTTTAGTAGCACATCTCATAAACTCACTGGGGGTTCCTATCAGACCCAAAATTCAGAGCATTTCTGCAGAAGTTTTTAAATGCTGTGGTTAACTGATGCTTTTAGATGGACATTACTCGATTTTAATGTCCCACCCTCACACCACCACCACCACCAAAGTAAATAAATACCGAAAACTATTGTTCTAATGTTTTTTATTTTTATTATTGTTAGTATTTTGTTAATGGGATGAGTTGAACCAAAAATTTCTTTCACCCTCTCTTCTGACTTTAGCACTAAGTCACTTTATAACTCCTTTATTGCTCGTATTTTAACACGTTTTTACCCCCAATGATTTGATCAGGTGAATGATGAACTTTGCAAGGAGAATCTGCAGCTTGCTGGTGAGTTATTGAATTCTTTTCGTTGTGACGATGCCATCAGATGGCTAGCTGCCAGCTGAATATTTTAGATCATCTCAAACACTTTATTTTAAATTCAGAGGAAAATCTACGAAAAGAACCTCGCATTGTGGAACTCAGGAACCAGGTATGATCATAATCCTAATATTTGTTTGATTATATTCTAAAGTGAGCACGAATTTGACCCCTTTCATATGGAAACAGTATAGAATAATTTGTACGACTGAGTTAGCTGCTGCTCAAGAGAAATTAAACGAGCTTTACAGGGAGAAAGAAAAAATAATTAAGTTGAATTCCCCACTGTACCTTCTCCAAAGGATTCAAGGTATGAATTGACACGGTGACTTTCTCTCATAAACATAACTACTGTAATCACGAAAATTTATCTTTATGACCTGCTTGGTTTCGTAATATCTTATAATGATTCTGCAGATGCTATGAATAAGACAGATGAGGAATCCGAAAATCTGCACCATCAATTCCTTGACAGAGAGATTGAACTTGGAGCCTTTTTGCAGAAATACAAAAAACTACGTAGCGCTTACCACAGGAAAAGTCTAATAAATCTTGCAGCTAAAACATCAAATATCTGAACATCACATAAGAATATCCAGAATTAGGAATGTAACTTGTTTGTAGAGCCTCTAATTGATTTTCTGTTCGTTCTTGCCAATACAGTAGTCATATATGTCAATATTTAAGTAGTTTCAGACCATCTGAAAAATAGTACACAATCTTCTCTTATTTGGCTCCTGCGTTATTTTCATCAATAAGATTTTCCAAAGGCTATGTGTTGTATTGTAATTATCATCGCTATTATAGGATCCAACTTGTGTTTGAAGTGTCTGGACATGTGAAAATAATGCGTTGTGCTTTTTCATAAAGGAAAGTTAAATTTCATCTCTCTGAAAAAAATGGTCTAGATAAGATAATATCATCAATATTGCATTTTTTATTTTGTACTGTAAATTACAGTCCACATCATCAGCAGTCATCTGATGAGGGTTCTTATAATGTTAATCTCCCACTAAAAGACGAACAAGGATTTGGGTACGTGAATCTTAATGATCATGCCCGAGAGATAAAAGGCAAAAGCACTGTATTGCACTGCCATTGAAAAAGCACTATTCCAGTCATCTAGATGGTACAACAAATATCCAGTATATTGAAGCGGGAACAACAGGAATCGTTGTCTCGTACATTTCACTATTTTTTTTTTTTGGTTTCCTTAGGTTGTACATAGAAAACAGAAGAGGTACACATATCGGGGGTTATGAACCGTATACATATAGCTATAAGCCTGAAAGAGGCATCATAATATCTAAACTAACAGTATCAAGGGCTGACCAGACTAAAACCATTGCTACGAAATTGAAGTAATCAACAATAGTCGAACAGAATAATATCGACCAGTTGATCCTTACCTGCCATGGCCGCCCTCAGGAAAATAAATAGGATCTTTATCTTCTACTATGCGAACCAACTGGCTCAAATTTAAGTAACCACACCAAGTTTCATTTTTCTTCCAAGTAACCTAGCTCTTTCTCCCACTTAAGGCCAAACATTTGGCGACCAAAAGGCACAATGAGGTTATACCGGAAAACCTGCCAAGAAAATGTAGAACCATTACATGAGCATTACAATTATGACTGGAATTAAAAATTTAAAAGGACCAAGAATTCAATTATCCCTTCCATTTCCCAGGAAACATTATGGCAGATGACCTCACCTTATCATTGATTTCTCGTAACTGCAGTTTCAAATTCTCTGAACTTTCGACCCACTCAGAGTGATCTCCTCCACATTTAGTAGCCCAAGCTTTCTTCAAGGACATCCTCCATTCAGATATTTTAGATCTTATTTCTTTGTTAAGCTCAACCCACTCTGGTGCACATCCATTTTTTGACAAGATTCGGTACAGGGTGTCTTCAGCTGGATCTGCATGAGGATTTGTGTCAAGCTTAAGGGGCTTGCCTTTGCCTGGCAAGTTCTCAAACTGGCCCTCTTCCATGGAATGCCATATCCTTTGCTCAACAACGTTAATAATATCAGTCTCTGACCTGTCCAACGCCCGGTTTGTGTTAAACACAAGATGGAGTAAACCAACATAATCTCGCCAAAAGTATTAGACTCAAAATCAATATTGGTAGCACTATCAATCGTACCACTAGTGCACCAGTGCCCCCTCGTCCTGAGGGCAACTTAACTGGCCATTGGGAGATGTTAAAACCAATGATACATATACTATATACAAGGAATGCTGATAGCAAACTGTATAACACTTTCTAATACTTTCTCTTTCATTGGTTGAAAATCACATGTATTCCACTCATTTTGGAAATGAGAATCCCATATTTAATGAGAATTATTCAAATTTCACTCATTAGGACAAAATAGACCAGGAATGTTTTTTTACAACATCTGCAATACAAGTTGCTTATAGCATTATTAAACTAAAGAACCAATTCTTATGCAGTCTCCCCATTATAACAATTGAGATGATCGTGTTTAAATTAGAACTAAAGAACAGTTATTTATACCATCATTGATTCTTAATTGCTCTTAAGAGTGGCGAGACAATTGTAGAACCGGTTTCCAGTTCTTAAATACTGCACCATCAGACAAAAAACTTGTTTAAATTCTTAAATTCACAAGGCATTGTAGAGCCTACTATAAGTGAGTTTAGTAACTCCACCATGGTTAGACGATTAAAAATGTTCTTAAACGTATATTAGTATCATTTCTAATCTACCAGAGGGCACAGTTTTATGCATATGCTTTTAATTCCATTTGCTACATCCAAGACAAGAATGAAAGTTCCACTTCTTTATGTTTCTATTTCAAATGTATAATTTCGTATTAAACTCATGTATTCACCACGTAAGAGAAGATTAATGAGTTACACTCAATTAAATATCAAATAAATACACTCAAACAGCTAAACAATTTACTATAGTGCAGAAGTTTTATCTTAATTTTAACCATTCAAAGAGCTGAATCTATCAATTTCATATTCACTGACATTTTAAACCTAAGGCAATGAAAGTGCCGAGATATAGAGATATATCCGAAAAAGATACAGCCGAACTTTGTTATCGTTGCTTGCTCTGCCGTAAAAGATTCAGAACAGAAAAATTCAATCTCACGAATACACGCACGCGAGCGCGCGTAATCGTGAAGAATTTTGAAAAGTATATTGAAATCAGATTACAGGAATAGCGGCCTTTTCAAACATGTGGACGTGCGTTATTACTACCTGACATTGTTGCGCTGGCCGCGTAGCTCCGGCGGTAGTTTGCGATCATGAACGGCGTCGATAACGGCCGTAAGACGATCCATGAGCTTCTTCCCCGTTTTAGGCTTACCGGAGGACGATGACGACGATGAAGAGGAAGAAGATGAGGAGGAGAATCTAGCGGTGGAAACGAAGAGATCGCGCGAATTGATACTCGTAAATCCCCTTAGGCGAAGACACGTTGCCATGCTTCCTCTCTCACACCACACCACCCTCTCGATTTCTGCCTCTCACCCTTTCTCCTTCTGCAATAACTTCCATTCACTCCTGTTCACAAATCTACAATTATAATTTAAATTCTTTTATTTAATTGTAAATAAGTTGTATCACCCATAAAATGTGGTGATTGAGTTTCATATTCTTTTAGCATTGATCAGTATTTTGGTAGCAATATTCATTGGATTAATTCAATGTAATTTTGTAATCTTTAATTTAGTCGCTGTTTCATTTAAAGGATTAGATGTGGTTCCTAAATTATTGTTAATACAATTTTTTGGAAATGATTACATGTTATTTTTTGTTATTTTAATTTATTTTCGTCTCACCACCTTATGTTATGACCTCTTTTTCCTTTGCACATCCCACTCATCGCATTAATAAAACTTGTTTTCTTCCATCAGTATCTCATCGACAATTTCATTAGTTTCTTTCTTGTTAGCCTGTAATTCTTATTTTGGCTTGGTACTTGTGATTCGTATATGTTATGGATGGACAATTAAAATAATGGACAAAATTTTCTACTTAATTTTACCTTATGATTTATCATACTAAAAACAATTTTGCATCAATTTTGCATGTTTCTTTGAAAAGATCAAGAACATACAATCTTTAGAAGATAAAGATGTTTTTCTTTGAGTAAATAATTTCTATTTGTATAAAGTAGTAATTTTTCTAAGTCCTTCATTTTAAGTTGCCTAGAAAGACTTTCTTTCAAGATTTGTTTCTCGTGTTTATTATTTCCTACAACAATCATATCATTAACATAGACCAAGGGTATAGTAAGTTTTCCTTCTAGGGAATTAATGCATTATGAATAGCCTATGGTCACCTTGACTTTATTGATATCCAATAGAGATAATAACTTGAGTGAGTCTACCAAACTAAGCACGGGGTGACTGCTTGAGTCTATACAAGATTTTCTTCAATCTACATACTTTATGCCTTTCTTCAGTACGCCTACAACCCGGAGGAATTTCCATGTAGACTTATTCCTCTAATTGTCCATGCCATAAAGCATTTTTCATGTCAATTTTTTGTAATTCCCAACCAAAATAAGTTGTCAATGACAAAATGATTATAACAATATTCATTTTTGCCACTATAGCAAATGTATCCTCATAATCAACACCATAAGTCTCAGTAAATTCTTTAGCAACTAAATTTGCTTTATAATGTTCTAATGAACCATTGAGTTTATACTTCACATTATAAACCTATTTGCATCTTACTGCCTTTTTATCCTGCGGTCTGTTAATAATTTTCTATGTTTGGTTTTATTATAAGGGCACTCATATCTTCATTCATGGTTTGAACCCAATTATCATCCTTTAATGCTTCTTGAACTAAAGTAGGGACTCTGAATGCATCAATGGTAGAGAGGAAACTTTGATGCTGCATAGATAGGTTTTTAGTAGTTACAAAATAAGAAATATGATACTTGGTACAAGACCAAGTTCCTTTTCTCAAAGCAATGGGTAAGTCATCAAGGTTAGGTTCACAACCAAGGAATTTTCCAAAGGTTCGAGGGTGGGAGAAAAAGGAGCATTTAACCTCGGGTTAGATGATTAGTGTTCTTTTTGGATCGGATTAGTTTACTTTTGTTCCCTATGATATTGTATATAAAAGAAATTATTTAGACGACTAATTTTTGAAGTTGTCCCTAACTCAAGAATAGAGATGTCCTTATTAGGAGCAACTTCAAAAATATGCTTAATTTATGGAGTTGACCCTGACTCGGGAATAAAAAAATCCTTTATTAGGAGCAACTTCAGAGATATCCAAATGAGAGGTGTCAGGAGAAGTATTAGGAGTACTAAGAGTTGTATGAGACAATTCTTGTATGAAAGAGACAAAAGATGACTGAAGAGATTCAAAAGACTCACCTTCCAAAAAAGTTCTCGCCCTAAAGACATTCGTAAAAAAAGATTTAGTTCCATCAAAGTGACATTCATGGAGATAAAAACTTTTCGACTCGAAAGATGGTAACAACAATATTTCTTTTTATTATATGTATAACCAACAAATATGCATTTAACAACTCTAGGATCTAACTTTCCACAAAACCAACTATGGATATGGACAAATGCGACACATCTAAACACATGACTATGATGGCTAGATAGAAAAGGAACAAATGGAAAGAAGGAAGACATGAACTTAATGGAACTTAGACCATCTAGAACTTGAGCAGGTAGTCAGTTAATAAGATAGGCAACAATGAGGATAACTTCTCTCCAATAAGATTTAGGGACATTCATTTTGAAAAGAAGTGTTTATCTCACCTTAAGAAGATGTTTATTTTTCTTTCAACAAGGTCATTTAATGGTGTTGTTGAAAGGAATTTAGATATGTCATGATTTACATATTCTCTCCAATTATCATAACATTAATGTTTAATTCACTTTCCTAATTGTGTTTTTACCATATTAAAGAATTTGACAAATAAAGTAAAAATTTAGATTTTTCTTTCATGAGATATATTGATGTAACACGGGTACAGTCATTAATAAACGTGACATACATCACATTAAATTATTAGGAGGATATGTTGCATGGTAGTGTTTCACAAGTTAACATACATCACATTTAAGTGACTCAACAGACTCTAGAAAATAAAGAAGGAATGTGGACTTTAGAATAGAAAAAGAGAGATGTGTTAGATGGTTGTGGACAAGCCAATTTTAAGAGGACTCAAAAGTAATGCAAGATTGGAGACATAGGTATTTGTGTATATTTTTAGTTCCCAAGTGTTAAAACAACACAACTGGTAGTGGAAAACGGCAAGTGCACCGGTCGCACATAATAAGTAATAAATATTGTTATCTAAGTAGGAACTTGTGTAACACATGACAACTCTCACAATTTCTAACTCAATTAGACAACAATGTTCACAAAAACACTAAGAAACACTTTCTGATTTTTATCAAACAACTGATGTGCAACAAGAAATTAACATAGAGTATATACAATTGTCAAGACTAGATTTCATCCACTTCATTCTCATTTGTTCATGCATATGAATTTCATATTCAAGTTAAAATCAACTCATAAATTTACTCAAATCTTATTCCTAGTGACTTTGAGCCTATAACAACTTATCAAAGTCCAATCCCATGGATCATTAACAAGCAAATATGCATTAAATTCAAGAGTCCTAAGATTACTAATGAATCATGTTATATCCCTATATACAAACTTCATTAGGTATTCAATTTCAGTTCTAGGTTCAAAAGACATTTTTCAACACCTCAAGAACCACAAAATGTCATAGGTGATCAAGCCACAAAAGCATTAAGCACAAAAAACAAATACTAACTTGAATTGGAAAATCATACATATATTAATAACACAAATTACATAAGAACTTAGTTCATTACATCTAATCTCAACTAATAGGTCTAGCTCTCCATGGTAGAAAACCTAGGGTTACAAATTGAAGAAATGAGGAAGAAATTGAAACCAAAGTGAGATGCACGTTCTTTCTTAAGGTTCTTAGCAGTTGCTCCATTCTCCAATCGCGCCTACCCTTCGCATCAACACCTCCAATTCATAGATCATATCCATCATAAACCCCAAAAGGGGGAAAACACCTTAAATGAAAATTGAAACCTTCATGAGGAAATGGGAAAGCTTCCTAGCACCCCAAATAACCTTTAAGGGCTTCTCGTGGTCGCTCAAGGTGGATAGAAAGTGTGGGAGGAAGAGAATTTGTCAAACCCTTGCGAAAAACCTAAATAAATACCCTATTTTGACTATTCTAGGCCGTTACCGCCCGACTCCATCTCAGCACCGTTGGATGCTATTAGTTAAAACGCAAAATAGCAGTTTTTGTGAAGCCACTACCCGACCACTACTAGGTGTAACATCTCGTCAGGATATTACTGATTTATAAATAAATAAAATAAATAAATTAAAACCGCGCGCATTTAATAGTACCTCATTTTCCCAAAACGCGGGAAAATTTAAAAACTTTATTAAACCATCGAATAAAGTCTATGAATACCAACACCATAACGTTATAAAATTACCCATCAGGGTTTACAACTGTTTTCAAAGGCAATAAAGAAAACATAAGCATTTCCCCAAGTCTAACCCCTCTCCGCGGCTAAGCGTCACCTGAGCCACCTGCATCAACAGAATCTGCTCCCATGTACCGCGTACACGATCATCGCCACACACACGCAGATAGGGTGAACTTAACAATTAAATCACATATGTAAAGTTACGGAAATATAATCATATAAACACAAGCGACCATACATAACATAAATATCTCACATTGCCCTATTCTTTAATTCCTACCATCTGACCCCCAATCAGATTATTCGTGTTCTACAATGTCTAAGGATTTCTTTAGGGTGACTTGCTGCCATACCTATCGGCCACAACCGATAGAGCACGTGCGGGAAAAAATGCTACGGATCATACACCGCAACGCCAGGTAGAGTTCCCATATACGAACAAAGCCCGTATCGTCCCAAGACTACCAAACTCGTCAGCCAACAACTGAGGAGGGCAATCTATCTGGACCCATCCGT
>Ga0209589_1010034_pt1 | contig 13985 bp, 7 predicted proteins | sample CowpeawhiteBW_FD_187525 | JGI IMG/M metagenome (GOLD analysis project Ga0209589, IMG submission 187525) | Root nodule microbial communities of legume samples collected from California USA - Cow pea white BW (SPAdes) (version 2) | ecosystem: Host-associated > Plants > Roots > Nodule | place: USA...
AAATAGACTCAACTCTGTTTATTAAAAGGGTAGGTGAACACATTTTATTGGTTCAAGTTTATGTTGATGATATAATTTTTGGATCAACTAATAAATCTCTATGTGAAGGTTTTGCAAGCATAATGCAGGGTGAGTTTGAAATGTCAATGATGGGAGAATTAACCTTCTTCCTTGGTTTGCAAATTAAGCAAATGGAAGAAGGGACATTCATATCTCAATCTAAATATTGTAAGTAAGTACTTAAAAAATTTGAAATGGATAATGCTAAAGCAACAAGTACTCCTATGGCAACTTCCTGCTATTTGGATAAAGACGAATCAGGTATTGAGGTGAATCAAACTATGTTTAGAGGTATGATAGGGTCTCTTTTATATCTTACTGCAAGTAGACCTGATATTATGCAATTTGTATGTGTTTGTGCTAGATATCAACTACAGAGGCTGAATACATAGCTGCTGGAAATTATTGTGCTCAAATTCTCTGGATGAAACAACAGTTAGAAGATTATAATATTTTTCTAAATCATATACCTTTGAAATGTGATAATACTAGTGCTATTAATTTAACCAAAAATCCCATCATGCACTCTAGGACAAAACACATTGAAATTAGACATCATTTTTTAAGAGATCACATAAGTAAAGGCAATTGTGAGATAGAATATGTAGATACCAATCACCAATTAGCTTATATTTTTACCAAACCTTTAGCCAAAGATAGATTTTATGAACTTAGAAGAGATCTGGGAATCTTAGAAGTGTCTTAAAAATGCACCAAATTGAACAAAAATGCACAAATTTGCACTTTATAAAAAATTTCGAAAAACAGTGTTAATAATCGATTACCACTTATGGTAATCAATTACCAGGTCCTCTTTCTATTTATGGGTTCTCAGATTATGAGCAAATAATCGATTACCACTTATAGTAATCGATTACCAAACTTCTCTGAACATTTTATTTTCCAGATTATGAGAAAATAATCGATTACCACTTACGGTAATCAATTACCCACCTTCGTTGCCCCATTCTGGACTCTGCAATATGAGCAAATAATCGATTACCACATTTGGTAATCGATTATCCTTCGTCGTTGCGCGTTAACCTTTCCTCAATTCCAATTTAAAAGTGTTTGGTTGTTTGTTATATGTCAGCACTCATTCTGTAGGCATAAATAAATTAGATTTAAGAAGCCAAAAGCGTGTTTTCCTTGGCTTCAAGCCTGGCACCAAAGGCTATGTTTTATATGACATTCATTCCAAATCTATTATCGTACCCCACAACGTCCTTTTTCATGAAACTATTTTTCCCTACCCTGCTTCATTATCTCCTCCACATGATTCCCTTGTTGCATATCCCTCTACCAACAATGACTTGTTTCATTTTGATATTCCCATTTCATCTGCCACAACTACAGGAAACAATGATATTTCTAACATACCTACTTCTGATACTTCTCAAATTGCAGTTCACGACACTTCTCACCTAACAGCTTCTGATAACACTCAAACAAAAGTTCTTAGGACTTCTAATCGTCTTAAAAATAGGCCTCGATACTTACAAAATTACTATTGTGGTTCTGCTTCCACATCTGATTCAGCCTTCTCTACTCCCTATCTTATTCATCATTTTCTTTCTTATGATAAATGTTCTTCTAATCATACTTCTTTCTGTCATAACATATCTGCCCAAGGTGAACCCTCTTCATATAAAGAAGCCATTCAAAGTGACTATTAGAAAGAAGCTATGTTTGCAGAACTACCTGCTCTTGATAGAAACGAAACCTGGACTTTAGTTTCTCTTCCTCTTGGCAAGAAGACCATTGGATGCAGATGGGTTTATAGGGTCAAGCATAAAACAGATGGTTCGGTGGATAGATACAAAGCTTGTTTGGTTGCAAAGGGGTTCACACAAACTGAAGGGATTGATTACTTTGAGACTTTTTCTCCTGTTGTGAAGTTGTCTACTGTCCGCATTGTTCTTGCCTTAGATGTTGCTCACCATTGGTTCATCCTACAATTAGATGTTGACAAAGTTTTTCTGCATGGTGAGTTGGATGAAGAAATTTACATGAAACCTCCATATGGACTTTCTCTTCCTCATCCTCAATATGTGTGCAAATTTCACAAGTCTGTGTATGGCCTTAAACAGGCCAGCAGAAATTGGAACAACAAGCTTATATATGAACTTCTCACTTTGGGTTATTCTCAAAGTGTCGCTGATTACTCTCATTTTGTCAAGCATTCTGGTTCGACCATCACAGTATTATTGGTTTATGTTGATGATGTAGTACTCACTAGTAATGACATTTCTGAGATTCAAATGGTTAAAAACCATCTTCATGATAAGTTTCACATTAAAGATCTTGATCATCTTAAATATTTTTTAGGGCTAGAAGTTGTTCGGTCTCCACAAGGCTTAATTTTGAATCAGCGAAAATATTGCCTCGACCTTATCTCTAAAGCAGGCCTTCTTGGTTGTAAACATGCACCTTCGCCCTCTGATCCTGCCACCAAATTACATGCTGATGAAAGAGTGTTGTTGTCTGATCCTTCTTCCTATTGCAGGCTCATTGGCTGATTCCTTTATTTGACTCACACGCGACCTGACATATGCTTTGTTGTTGAACTAAGTCAATTCATTTCCCCACCCCGTGAACTCCACATGAATCAAGCCTTAAGAATTGTTTGCTATTTGAAAAATGCTCCAGGGTGTGATCTATTTTATCAATCCAACATTGAGTTTAAAATCCAAGCTTTTTTAGATTCTGACTGGGCCACTTGTGCTACTACACACTATTCTGTCTTTGGTTTTTGCATCTTCATAGGCACCTCTCTAATTTCTTGGAAATCCAAGAAACAAAGCACGGTCTCCAGGTCTTCTACAGAAGCTGAATACCGTTCTTTAGCCTATCTCATGTGTGAACTTCAGTGGATCCAATACATCCTTTGTGACCTACATCTTTCCATTCCTACCCCTTATGTCACCTTTTGTGACAATAGTTCAGAAATCCAAATTGCCAAAAACCCCACTTTCCATGAGCGTACTAAACATGTAGAGATTGATTGCCACCTCATACGTCAAAAAATTCTTGATGGTCTCATTCATCTTCTTCACGTTCCTTCCACTCATCAACTTGCGGATGTTTTTTACCAAGTCTCTCCATCCTACACCGTTTCACACAGTTGTTTCCAAGCTTGGCTTAGAAAATCCATATGCCCAGCTTGAAGGAGGGTGATAGAGATATATATCATATATCTTTTTCTCTATTTTTCCCCCTTCTGTTTCATTTTGTTATTCTATTTTTTAGTTTTTGTTACCTTCCCCAATTGTATGCTTGTGTTATATAAGGCCAAGCTCTGATATTGTAAAGTCACGTTGTTTCCTTCAATGAATAACAAAAGCCATTTTTGTAACACCCCATTTAATTTAATATGCAAAATTAAAGGAAGCGTCACATATAGATAACATACTAGCGTAGTCCTGGAGTTTTAAAACTTAACTCCTTACAACCCAAGGCACACCACGATGCCCAAAAGAAAACTGGATAAAAGTTTACAAAATGTATATAAATCCAAGGACAAACAAGTACATGGGCCACAACCCTAAAGAAAAGCCCATAAAGAAAATCAAGCCCAGTCCACGCGGACTATGCAGCAGAATCATCACCTCCATGTCACCCACGGGTGTTCCTCGTATCTGCTCACACCAACAAATTGATGATCATCGCAAATGAGAGTACCACACAGCAGGACACACAACAATAAAGTAGGGTAAGCTAGAGCATAATGGATTTCATTCATGCAATCAAATATATTTTCACAATTCCATATACACATATCAACCAAGCATGTTATGACTTCACAGACATTACACTAAGACACAACTCGACTCATCCGGATACATATAACCTGGTCGGACTCAGCGGATGCTTGCACTTGTGGTGGATACCTCTGCTCACCCCCGAGTTGCTCACCCCCGAGCTATGTGTTATAAATGTTACAATGAATCAATTTCCCTCACCACAAGGTTAACCCTTAATGAATTTCAGGTCTCCTGCTACTCTCACCACAATAGTAAGTCTGCTCTAGGTGAGACTAACTGACTCCTTAGAGTGTCAGGATGCAATCTTACCTTGAATCCTTACCAAGTTATACAGATGGGGCACCACCATAGACACCCACTAACAGGGGCCGTGGAATTATGTCCCGACCACTGAAGCACGACCTTGGAATCTCACCTAGAGAATTCAAGGAATTACGCACTGACTACAACCAAACATAATCAAGCAAACAATTAATAATTATCACTCATATATACATACATATATGTCAACTCTCATAACCAACCTCTTTCATATTCCAGGTCAAACCAATACCAGCACATCATGCTTCATCAATGAATCAGAATCTCAATCCATCTCATAACCATGCCACTTTCGCAACCAACCATTTCATGCCAAGGATTTATTCAAGTTTGTCATTCATAACTCATACACCCTCCCACACATGCATATTATACCCTTCATGCCATTATACAATAACCCCATCAATTACATGCCAAACACAAAAGAGCAAGGAAGGAAACACCAAACTAGCGCGTACCCTCACCCAGCTCGTCGCTAAGGCCGAAAGGGTCTCACTTAGGCGAGAAGGACTCTCGCTCAGGCGAGCTCCCCTTCGCCTAGCGAGAGCTCGATAAAACTGGACAAAAACAAACGCGCCAGCTCGCTTAGGCGAGCTCACCTCGCCTGAGCGAGGCAGTCTCTTGCTCAAAACCAGGACCACCCGCCTGGGCGACAACTCGCGCAGAAGGCCTGGGTGAGCCTCCGCCAGACTCGCTTAGGAGAGTCTGACTCGCCTGGGCGAGATTACCAGTTCTCGCCCTGATCTCACCTATAGCAGATGCATTTTCAAATCCAAGCAATCATACAAGGTATTCCACGCACCAAAAATAACGACTAACCCATACAAACATCAAGCAAGCTCAAGAACAGGCCAAAAATAACTTAAACTCGAAACCCTAACTTCCCGTACCTGAAAAAAGGGTTAACAGAGGCCTTGACGGCACGACAACGAGCATTGTAGCTCTAGGAATGAGCTAACGAGCTGAAAACAGAAGGAAAACGGAACCAAGGGATGGATTATTACGAAACCCTGACTGGGAATACGAAGAAAGATCAATGGAAAACCATACAAGCTAGAAAGAGGCACTTACGTGGAGTAGGAGCTGGGTTCAAGTTAGCTCGAAGAAGGCTTAGGGCAAACCCTAGCAGAGTGTCCTATGAGAGTAAGGAGAAGGTGACGGCTGATTCTGTGAAAGAGTGAGAGTGGGAACATTAGGACAAACTTGAGATCAGCTTTATCCTTTGGGCCAGCTCTTTGATCCATCATATTTGGGACAACCCTTTTTGTTAAAGGTTACAAAAAGAATAGGGCCTTACAATTTCTTTCTCTCTTTCTTAATACACTAACAATAAGAGGAAGAGGAGTTGGTCGCAGATGGATGTAATAATTTAAAATGATCATCATATTAGAAGAATATGCTTCCACATTTTTTTATTTTTTCTTTTCAAAATAATATGAATCATAACTCACAAATTATAATAGTTTAATTAATAAATTATCAATGTAATTTCTTTTACAATATCCACTACTTAGAAATAACCCTATATATGGCTTTAAATTAATTTTATTGGAAGAGTTCAATAATTTTTAAATATATTATTAAATAACAGTATAAGAAAGTTGTACATATATCCCAGTTACATTGTTTTGTACTAATGCCTAATTGTTACATTTATCATTGAAGTTTAAAACTATAATGTAGTATAGTATTTATAGATATGAAATTGTTTTTTAACACATGTTAATTATTTATAATTTTAAATATAAAATGCATAACTAAATTAATATGAAACTTTGTATGTAAGGAATTATAAAATAGGATTTAAAAGATAAATTATATATAAAAGATAAATTTTATTTTTAGAAATCATAATATATATCTTCTTTTTATAATTTCTCTAAGTTTCTTTTTACGATTTCCTTTTTCAAACCAAGTTTTAGGATACATAACTCACTTGAAAAAAACTGACTATAATGTGAACTTTATTTTCTCTTTAGTTTTCATATCTCTTATGTCTATTGTTTAATGCATGTGTTGTTTGAGTCACCACATATATCAATTGAGAAAATAAGAGTCATTTTAGTAAGATAGGATTTACATCTTATGTACCATAATTTAATTATATTTTTAAACTTATGCAATATTGAAAAAGTGATGGTATTTCATTTTATTTGATATAGGAGAGTTATGAGTTAAGTGTAGAAGCAATGACAGGGTTGTCCTGGTTTTGGTGATTTGCAGCTGAACCTTGCGCAATAATGGTATGAATATGATGCAATTAGTTGTTAAACTTGCAGAAGGGGCGAGCAAAGGACAAACAAACTCTTCCAAAAGTAAGTATACAACACTTTACATTTTACATTCTGTGTTCTTCCTCTTCGATCCAGGTTCTTCTATTTGTGACTCTTAGAGTTAGTTTTTATATACATATATTTTATACACACTCAAATAATATACGATCCCATTCTACTTTTATTTGTTTTCTACACCTCTTCCATCACCCTTCATGTCCCAAGTCTCTGATCTCAATGTAATCAGTTTCAACCACTGAAAGGTGAAACACCTATAACATCAACTAACTACCACTAACAACAAGTCACCCATTTCAACCTTATTCTGCAACATTTTTCTTATGTTCATGAAAAAGTGCAATTATTATTGGATATTTCAACTATCAAATGGCCCATGGAACTTCTGCTTTTTGTCCTTTCCTCATTTATTTCCTCTTTTTTCTTCTTCACCACTTCACACCCTCAATTATCATTCATCAACTGATATTTGCATATATGGAGGGAGCTTACATATAATATTATGAATAACTTTGTAGTTATTCTCTAATTATATCATATCCAAATTTTTACTTTTTTATATATAATGTATTCTTCAATAAAATAAATTAATAAAGTAAAACTTTAAATTTGATTAAAAACAATATTTTTATTATTTTTTCAATTACATTTAAAGTTTTATTTTGATAATATATGATATATCTTATAACATATAAGTGAATAAATAATAAGTTCAGTATAATAAATATTTATATATTTTATTTTTAATACAATAAAAAAATAGAGTATGAGTACAATAACTTAATTTCATTAGCTTTGCTTGAAATTCGTTAATATGGTTAAAGAAAGGTATAATACTAATGTCATATATGTTTATTAAAAGGACATTTAGCCTTAATACGTGCAATTAACCTTATTAAATAATTAGTAAGAATTTTAAAAACAAAATGTAATGAGTAAAATGCTTCCTTCAAGGTGAAGATGCATATTAACGATAATTCGCAATTCAAACAAAATTAGCCAAGTAAACATTTTTGTACGAAATATATAATTTCTTGTATTGAACTAAAAGTAAAATATATTAATACGGGAAGTAAACTAATTTATCTAATATAATTAACGAAGTAAAATTCTAAATTACAGGGAAGAAGGATAATTCTAATATTGAGACTCTGTAAATTTTTGTCCAAATATTATTCATAAATTATTCCTACTTTATTCTAATAAATGGATTAAGGATTCTTAAAAATATTCCTGCCATATTCAAATAATTGTCATCTCTACTATGCTTTTGGTGTAGATTTGCATATGGTAATTAATTAGCCATTTATCTATCATACCTCATTAGGGTTACACAATTTATCACTATAGGTTCCTAGAAAAGGCTATAAGAGCGGGTGGATAAACTTTTACGGAGCGGAGCAGAGCAGGTAAGTTACATAAGCTCCATTACTTATTAATTACACTTTTTTTATTTATTTAATAAATTAATTCAAGTTGTTTTATCATTTAAAACTTTTAGTACGAAATTTATTAAAATCCTATATTATGATTAAATTATATTACATAAATAAATTGTAAATTTCATTTTATTAAATTGATGTGTGAAGATTAATTATTGAAATCACTTTTTCATAATAATATCATAATTTATCTAGTTTATGTTAATTGAGATTTAATTTTCTTGCTCAAAGAAGTAATAATCAACTTGTGAGTAGAATTTCAGGTAAGAAGCACTTGCTTTCTTGGATTTTGCTATTTTTATTTTGATGATAAAAATATGGAGTGGAAATAATGAAATAGGTAGCATAGTTTGTCTTTGGTGCCAGCAGAGTCTATAAACACTGAAAAATGTATTAGAAGTTGAAAGTTTTCATTTGTTATATAAATTTGTTGGTGCCTTTGTCTCTTTGGGATCTTCCTTTAAAGGTATAGAAGGAAATACAGAAACTAAATTAATACACATGAGATTACTAAGTTATTGTATCTTGTACTTTCATAATTACTAACTGCACCCTCCTCATAGTTACTAACTGCACTCTTCATAGTCACAGAGGAAGAAGAGAAATGCTCTTTTCGGAACATTTTATATATTTTGGTAAGCTTTTGTTGAAATGTATTTCCTGTAGGAATATTCTGGAAAAATTACTCTAGAAGACATCATATTCATATACATTCCAGAAATTCTGTTCTGAAATACTTTTTCAAGAGTGTATTTCGTGCATTTCAGAAATCTAATTCCGGAAATTCTACTCAAGAAATCTGATTTCAAAAATTCTTTCAGAAATTTCACTCTGAAAATTTTGTTCCGAAATTTCCAGGAACATATATTCTTAAAGTCACTTTTTTTTAGAAGATAAAATGATCATTTTGTAAATTTGTGGGGGTGAACAAATAAATTGTGGAGGTGCAGGAAATAAAAGCCTATACTTTAGGTATGAGCTGGACTTGATTGTTTTCGGCCATTAGAAAGGGATGAACAGATTCTACAGTTACATTTTCAGAGAATGGTTGGCATCGGTTTTATTTTGGCAAAATGATAGTTTGACAAAAATATTAATAAAGTTTGACAAACTTTCTAATTAGGTAAAAAAATACTATTTTATTATTTTATTTTGATTAAAAAAATAAAATTAATCTATTTAATTTTAATAATGGAAACTTTGTAAGTTTGTCAAAAAGAAACTTTGTCAAAAAACTTTTTTTTTTATGGTTTGTAGTTACATAACTCTACGAAGACGTGTCCTTTGGTACTTTGTTCAAGGTGTGAAGTTGTTAATTTTATAATTATAATCACACTATCCAAGAAAACAACTTTACTTTTTAGAATATACAATTTGGAAAATCAATTTAATATTTCTAAAAAGTCTAAATCCAAAAAGTTAAAAAAGAAGAAGAATTACTTTATTGTTTTTGAATTATGATAGTGTCATAAGAAAGTATGGGTGCAGAAAGAAATACATATTGTCCGGAGCTGCTGGGTTCTTTTTATCGTTTGAAAGAGCATTCAACAAACATTCACCCCCTCACTTTCCTCGCAGATTAGGAAAGAAAAAAATGTCTAGAAAAGTTCCGAATCTCGATTTCAAAATCTGGTGAGAGAATTACAGGATTCAAAAAAAAAGAAGAATATATATATATATATATATATATATATATATATATATATATATATATATATATATATTATTTTTTTTTATTGTTCAGGGTCTTCTTCTATATTTTTACTAGAAATTTTTTGTTCAATTTGTTCTAATTCTAATTTATTATCCTCTACTTCTGTTGAACCATTATATTCTTCAGATTCAGAGTAATTAAAATATTTAATAAACTTTCTCTCAATTTTTCATCTTTTATTTAATTTATTTTTTGTAATACTTTGCAACTATTAGCATAATGACCTGGTCTACCATATTTTCAACATACGTTATATTTTTTTCTTTAATTTTTTATATTTGGGTTTTCTTGGAACCTTTTTTTTAGTTTTGATTGTTTGATTTATTTGAAATTTTTTATACGATTTTTTTGTAAGGTTTTCAACATGTCTTTTCTTGTTTTTTATTGACTTTCTTTCTTGCATTTAACGAATTTTATGTTATATTATTACCAAAATGTACCTATCTCTCTTTCATTAACCATATTTTATTTTTCTCAATTTATTTTGTAATTTAAAATTTGTACATACTTGTATTCCTATTTCTACCATTGTGTTACTTGACCATGAGTTAATATATCATAGGCTATTGGTTTACCATAATGTCTTTCTAAATTCATTTTTACTTTTTCTGAAAATAATTTAGGCAATCTTGATAAGAATCTTTCGTTCCAAAAGTTAACAAAACCATCTTCTCTTAGAGTTACTTTTGATAAAAAATTATCTTTATACCATGTGTAATTTGACATTGTTTGATAATAAAGGTTTGCTAATTGATTGGCATATCTTTCTTTCAAGATATTTGGATCTTTTGTAAAATTTTGAATTATTGAGTAAATTAATGTTGAGATTGTGTTTTCTTGATTTGTTTAAGTTTTTACATTATTAATAATTGTTAATTTATCTTCTTCCGTGTAAAGGTTATCCCACCGACCTTTTAGTTGGCCAATCAATCCTTATACAATGACTATAGCAACAAAGTTGTCAGTACAACCTTTTGTTTTATGAGCAATAGTTGTCATTGTCATTTGACAAGTTAGATTTAGTATGGTCAATTTATCCTTAACTATTCTTTTTGTGATTATAAGTTTGTTTCATTTTTAGTGATTGAGTTAATATCTAATAACTAGATGTAAGGTCTTTTGATATGAAGTAATATAAAGTACCTTGTGCAATTTTCTCTTTCCTAATATCTTTATTTTATTGTGATTATTAAAATAAAGGAAAGAATTTTGATTGGACTTTGATATAAAAAAGAAAAAATTTAAAAGTACAATTTTTATTAATAACCAAATTCATCCCTTCTTGGATTTTGTCCAAACACAAACATTTCATGCACAATTTTAACAATATATAACAAATTTAGAAATTCGATAACTACTTGAATCAGATTTCGAAATACAACAATTTCTTTAACCAAATTTCGACATTGGGTAAATTTCTAAGCGGGACTTTAAAATCCAATAAGTTCTTAAATTCGGCAAGTTATCTAACCGGTTTTTAAAATTCGGTATATTCTGAATGAACATATTTGGCATTACAATAAATTTTTGGTGCAGAAGAAATGTTGAAGTGCATGAAGAAACCCCATAAGAGATTTGCAAGCCCAATAATAATATCAACTATAAACAGTCCAGAATACTTAAATGCAGTTTATGCTAAATGAAATATTGTCTGTGTTTGCTACCCTGTCTGGCTGTCTCAAATTAGTGAAATTTATATCCACTTAATCGAATAATACCACTTACATAAGAAAGTATTCTGAAACCAATAAAAAATACATAATTAATTATATAGTAAATATTACACAATTAATTATGTAATAAATATTTTATTATGACTACATTTTTAATTAAATAATAATAAGTTATTAAAAAAATTATTAATAAAAACTATCGCATTTTTTAGTATTCTTTGTTTAATTCAAATAACTTTATTTTCTCTGTCTTTCAATCAATAATTTGTTACTCTATTTATTCTTCTTTAATTCTTTTTCTCAATTTAGTATGAGAGTTTTAGGATAAAAGTTTTGAATAGTATACGACATATTCCTTATATATTTTCCACTATTTCAGTAAGAAAATTTTCATTCCATATCGATTAAGAAATTAGTTAGTACTCATTATTAGTAATTTTTAAAATTCAATTCTCTAAGAGAATATTCCTTTGTACTAAATTCATTCATCTTCTTAAAATTATTTCATTGAAATTAAATATAAAAAGAATTTCATTGAAATTATGTCTTAGTTAACTAAATGATATCTCAAGCAATTTCATTAAATAAGATAAAATATGGTTAAAACTTACTAATATTTAAAACCAACTTATTAGCATTTTTCTTTTACTTATATTCATCTGTACCTCCGTGATACCTTATCGTCAGTATACACATTTGATTCATTGCCAATTAGAAAGACAGTGAAGGAGAAAGAAACCAAGTAATGAAGGAGTTTTGTCTGAGAGGATAAAATTTCCCCAAATACACAGTTTCATAATGTACTATAAAAATACAAGAGTTGAATCAATCTACTAGAGAATCGATCAGTTTAGGTTCCTTATGCCTTGATTGGATACGATGGAATGCTCTGTTCATTCCAGAAAAAGTTTTCAGGATCAACTTTACTCTTAACTTTCACCAACCTTTCAAAATTTTTCTTGAAGTACTTGATACCATAAACTTCTCCATCTTCAAAGTTATCTTTACCATGCCTATTGATACCAATATCAAGGTCCCTGTAGTTAAAGTAGGCACTCCTCGGATTCTTGGACACAAAAGGGGTCATGTAACTGTGCAGCATCCTAATCTCGCTCAAAAACCTTTCTTCTGCACCACCTCCTGCTTCCTGCCAACTCACAGTGTACTGAATCTTATACAGATTCCCAGCACGGTGAGGAAACGGAGTAGCATCAGAAGGAACCTCGTTCATTTTCCCTCCATAAGGGTTGAAAACAAGCTCCACTTTCCCCAACTCAATCATCTTTTTCCATATCCATGTCAACCCATTTCTTGAAATTGGGGTCTGAACATAATCAGATTTCCTTTTGTTGGAATGCACCCAGTAATGGTTTCGGTCGAGCAATGCATTAACCGAGGAACCATCGTTGTAATTAGCCCACCAAACAACAGAATCAATCCACCTCATTTCATGACAAAGTTCTTTCTTCAGTCCCAGCAAAGGAAACTCCTTCCCCAACAATCTCACCACCTCACTAGCCTCTCCTAGAAATAAAGCCTCAACTGAGGCTCTGATGGTTTTCTGTGCCTTCCCAACAGGTTGTAGAACAAGCCTCAAGTAAAGCCTATCATCTGTGTGTGGTGCAACCTGCTGCCACTGAACAACCAGATCAGTGGCATTCTGCTCCAAAGTCTTGTCAACTTGAAAAACTGTAACAACTTCAGGCACTGCAACAAGTTTAACAGTGAATGATAAGATGACTCCAAAACTTGCTCCTCCCCCTCCTCTAATAGCCCAGAAAAGATCTTCCCCCATGGTTGCCTTGTCAAGAATCCTACCTTTGACATCAACAATTTTAGCATCAAGAATATGATCAACAGATAACCCATGTTTTCTCATCATGTTACCATACCCTCCTCCACTCAAATGGCCACCAACTCCTACAGTTGGACAAGCCCCTGCAGGAAAGCCATGAACTTTACTCTTCTCCCAAATCCTGTAATAAACTTGTCCAAGACTGGCACCAGCTTCAATCACAGCAATCTCATTCCGCACGTCCACTGTGACACTCTGAAAATTGAACATGTCAAGGATGATGAAAGGTCCCTGGGAGACATATGAAACACCTTCAAAATCGTGGCCTCCACTTCTGATTTTGAGTTGAACACCAATGCTTTTGGCGCACAATACAGTGGCTTGTACATGGTGTTCACTTTGAGGGGTGACAATAAGTAATGGCTTTTGGACGGAGGGGGAGGTGAACCTTGCATTTCTAGCAAAGGCTCGAAGAACTGAGGTGTAGGATGCATTGGTTTGGGCATAGATTATGTTGGAAACGTGATCTGGTTGGTTTGTATGGATTTGAAGACACTGAAGAAAAGTGTGGTAGATGGAGTCTCTTGATGTGGTAGGCTGAGAGTTAGCAACATGAAGAAGCAGAAGAATAACAGAAAGAAATGGTAGGGAATTTGGTTTTTCCATTTGTTCTGTTCTGGAAAGCTTAGAACATGGTAGGTTCCTTTTATGACTTTATGTACTCCTAGTTGGACCACCCGTTATGTCTCGTGCAACATAATAATAATTGAGTTCTGCTGTCATCAACCCCATTTGAAGATATTTTTATATTCACCCCGTTTTAATGACTCAATTATGCCAAAAGTGTCAGTGATTTTCCTGTGCTCGATCATTTTCTAAATTTGTTGATGTACTTCGATGCACAAGGTAACATGCGAGATATATA
>Ga0209589_1010035_pt1 | contig 13984 bp, 9 predicted proteins | sample CowpeawhiteBW_FD_187525 | JGI IMG/M metagenome (GOLD analysis project Ga0209589, IMG submission 187525) | Root nodule microbial communities of legume samples collected from California USA - Cow pea white BW (SPAdes) (version 2) | ecosystem: Host-associated > Plants > Roots > Nodule | place: USA...
TATTTATGTGTTTTTCATTTTTTTTCCTTTAATGCTATAATTAAATTTTTGTTTGAATTAATTATTTTTCATATCAATTTAATTAAAAGTGCAATTAAAAAAAGGATGTTTTTTGTACGTTAAAACAAATAGATAGAAAATAAGTCAAAAGACCTGTCATTAGAAAAAGGAGAGGAGGTGACATCCATGAATTAAATTAGGTTTAGATTAAAGTAATTACTGGATCCCTCAAATTAAGGTTATAAATTGTTTGTCGCTGCTTAATTAAATTAGAGAAGTGGCCGAATGGGAGGACATTACTAGATTTCTTAATCAACTTTTACATATTATATTAAAATTAACTCTTGGGTCAGAACTCAAATCTCTTAATACTTTTTTATTTAAATAAACAGATGTTGTTCTCAAAATTCCGATTTCAAATATGAACATATTCTTTTGTAATATGAAATATTTATTTTATTTAATATTTCACATGATTTTAAATATTTTTTCAATGTACATTATAATTGGTGGTTAATTAGTAAATGAATAACGACTAAGCGCATAATTTAATCATCACCAACTTGTTCACTTTATCCATGTATTTAAAGTTTGAGTTTTAAACATAGAATTGTAATGATTTAAATATATTTTATTTATAAATTTTAGTTTTGGCTCCTCAATTTTTTTAAAAATGTTTTTATTCTTTAAATTAGAGAACTATGATTTAAAATTTTAAACAATACTACTTTACAAAAAAAAAAAAACTCATTTTTAGTTTTTCAAACTGTTCAAAGATTGAAACTTAATTTATTTTAAATTTAGGATATTAAAATAAAGATTATAAATTTGAGAATGAAGACCCAATTTACTTGCAATTTTTAAAATTTAAAAGAACAATTCAACAAGTTAACTAATGAAAGAGAAGAATCTGTTAATCATAATTTCATAATAGTATTTCATTCGATGAGATCTATAGAAAAGTTAAAGTGGTAAAAGAATAGCAAAAAGGTGGAGAATTTCCTAACATGACATTATTTATTTTTAGGGTTGAAAAAGGGGTAAAAGTAGTAAGTTAAATACTCATGGAAGAAAGATAAATTAATAAAGATACGTTGAGTGGGTTGGGTAAAGTTTCATGAGCACTGGAATTCAATAAGTTGAGGGAGCTCAGGGGCAAAATTGCAGGCCAAAGGGTGTTAAAGTTCTGGATTTGGATGTATTTGAAGCTGTGAGAACACGACAGTCCAAAAACTAGTGGAGGAAGTTAAAAACCAAGCAGTAATGAGTTTGTGTTACTGTCTGTCGGCAATAATAAAGAGTTAATAGCCAAAATTGATGTAGTCCCACTACTCCAACTGTCAGAACTCATTTTTTTTCTTCTCTTCCCCTTCTCATTTCCCATTTAGTAGTCACTTTCCCACTTTGTTCCACTGAAACACACACAGCAACAAGACTACACTGCTAACTCTCTTTTTCTCTCGCTCTCTCTCTGTATCAGGTAACTCACCTCGCTGCTGTCTCTCTTTTGAGTGATTTGGATCTAGAAGGTGAAGCAGAACAAAAGTTTCAATTTTTCAGAATACTTTTCTTTCTGGGTCATTTCTCAAATGATACTTTCATGCTCCTGTTGCTTTCTTCTCTTTCTTTGAAAAACATAGCATTTATTTGGCGGTGTCATTATTATTATTGTAATAATCTTTATTGTCGTTGCTAAAGTAATTGGAATTAGTTGCGACCTTCCAGCTTAATTTGTTCATCGATTGAGTTCTCGTTCACGTTTGCGAGCTTTATCTTTCGCTGGATGTAATTTTAGATCATCAGCTAACCCGGATAAAAGGTTGAGATTGGGGGTTGGGAGAGTGTTCAAAGGAGATTGTTTGAGAGTGGCTTTCTGGATTTTGTGAAGATCGGATAATAGTGGCAAACAATTTCTGATTTTAAAGTTTGCCTTTATCGTTGTGTAAATTCATTACCAATCTCATGTTAGATCAGCTTGCATGCTTAGTGAAAATAAAATAAAACTAGGTTCTGATGAAACTTTGGTTGAAAGAGAGTTAAAGCTGTTTCCTTTCATTTAGATCTTCCATGCCAGAAATTGAGCCCCCAAAATTGGGTTATAGTAATTCTAAGTCAGTACTACCTTTTTGTTAAATTCTTTGTGCTAAGATAGTTATTTGTTGAATTTTGGTGGTTTGCTTGATTTGTGATGAGTTTCGGTGTTGATTGCATAGGGTTGAGAGGGTGGTAACGGGCGATTAATGGGTTCTAAAAGCAATCCATCGGGCCATAGAGGACGAAGGCCCCTGTCAATATTTGCGGTGCTTGGTCTGTGCTGTTTCTTTTATCTTTTGGGGGCATGGCAAAGAAGTGGGTCAGGGAAAGGAGATAACCTTGCTTTGAAAGTTAACAAGATGATGACAGACTGCACTGTTTTACCCAATTTGAGTTTTGAATCCCATCACAATGATGTAGAAATTGTTGAACCTTCTGAGCCAAAAGCTAAAGTATTCAAGGCATGTGATGTAAAATATAGAGATTATACACCTTGCCAAGAGCAAGACCGAGCAATGACATTCCCAAGAGAAAACATGATCTACAGGGAGAGGCATTGCCCTGCCGAAAACGAAAAACTGCGGTGCCTCATTCCAGCTCCTGAAGGGTACACAACTCCTTTTCCCTGGCCTAAAAGCCGTGATTTTGCCTACTATGCCAATGTTCCTTACAAGAGCCTCACAGTGGAGAAGGCTGTTCAGAATTGGGTGCAATTCCAGGGAAATGTTTTTAAATTTCCCGGTGGAGGGACTATGTTTCCTCAAGGAGCAGATGCGTATATTGATGAACTTGCATCAGTTATTCCAATTGCAGACGGGTCTGTCAGAACAGCACTCGACACTGGTTGTGGGGTAAGTTTTAATGTTTAATTTATCCTTCTCATGTAGATTCAGACCAGGAAAGGAACCTCTGTAAATCAACTTATAATTTTACAGGTTGCGAGCTGGGGAGCCTACTTGCTAAAGAGAAATGTGCTGGCTATGTCCTTTGCTCCAAAGGACAACCATGAAGCACAAGTTCAGTTTGCTCTAGAACGAGGGGTACCTGCTGTTATCGGTGTTCTTGGCTCTATCCGTCTTCCATACCCATCAAGAGCCTTTGATATGGCCCAGTGTTCTAGATGTCTAATTCCATGGACTTCAAATGGTCAGTGCTAAATTCAACAGGAACACTTTGTTATTCTCCTTTTATTGTGTAGAAGATCATACATATGAACTTTCAAACAAAATGAGGCATATTTCTGTAGATTTCACATCCTTTTGTCCTATATGTCAATGCAAATGCAGAGGGCATGTATCTAATGGAAGTTGATCGAGTGTTAAGACCGGGTGGATACTGGATTTTGTCTGGCCCCCCAATTAATTGGAAAACATACTACCAGACATGGAAGCGAAGCAAGGAAGATTTGAAGGCAGAGCAGACAAAAATTGAGGAGTTAGCTGAAAGTCTTTGTTGGGAAAAGAAGTATGAAAAGGGTGATATCGCTATTTGGAGAAAGAAAATAAATGCTGAATCCTGCAAAAGAAAGTCTTCCAATTTATGTGACTTAGCTAATGCTGATGATGTGTGGTAAGTGTTCTTATCTTTATGCACTTCATTCAGGTAGTTACTTGCAATCATGTATAGTTGAAGAGATTTGGATAATTAATAGTTAGGCAAGATTTCAAACACTGTTTCTCTGGTTCTTTTTATTTGTTATTCACATTCTTGGACAAGAGGAGATTGCGAATAACTTCATCACATTCTTGTTTCAATGATTCCTTTTGCAGGTACCAAAAAATGGAGACATGTAAAACTCCATTACCTGAGGTAAATAACAAAAATGAAGTGGCTGGAGGGGAATTAAAGAAGTTTCCTGCTAGGCTTTTTGCAGTCCCTCCTCGAATAGCCCAGGGAAATGTAGCAGGGGTTACAGCTAAATCTTATCAAGAAGACAACAAATCATGGAAAAAGCATGTTAATGCTTACAAAAGAATTAATCAATTGATTGGCACTACTAGATATCGGAATGTGATGGACATGAATGCAGGTCTTGGAGGATTTGCAGCTGCACTTGATTCACAGAAGTCTTGGGTGATGAATGTTGTGCCCACAATTGCTGAGAACACTTTGGGTGTTGTCTATGAGAGAGGTTTGATTGGCATTTATCATGACTGGTATGTTTCTTAAATTTTCTTAACGTTGTGGGCTACTTCCATTTCATGAAAATTTTCCTTGCTAATTGAGTTCATGTTTTTGTGGGTATTCTTCGAACATGTCTCTATTTTGACTGAAAATTCCTGGATTGACCGGGTTCGAGGAATATCCAATTTTTTCAATATCTTTGTCCCCGTACCTGACTCAATACCCATCTCATGGTCATCTTTGTCCCGATTTAAATTATTAAAGTACATAATTTATTAGGTAATAATATATATATATATATATATATATATATATTATCTTAGTATTTAATTTCTTAATCTTTCTTTTATATTTTTTTGGCTACACACTTTTTCCTCCTCTCTTCTAGTTGTTTAGCTTGTTCTATAGGCACAAAATCTACTCACATGTCAATTGTACTTTTCTTCTTGTTACAATTTTGATTATACAATTTTTTGCGGTTTTGTTCAAATGATGTTCATCAATTTGAGTTAATAAAGTAGTTTTTAGATCTGACATTTGATTATTTCTACTCTTTTTGATATTTTGTTTTTTGTTTAATTTATTCACATGAAAATTTTTGACTTTTAATTTTTAAGTGTTCAATCATGCAATTTTCGGTTGTCATGAAATTTTATTTATGTGTAATTGTATAATATTTTATATAATTGTTTCACTTCTATCCAATTGTTACTATTTGGTAATATGAACTAAAATTTATACAATTATCATTTATTTCTAAATATTTGAAATTGAAAAAATAGGAATTTGACATTAAATATACGATAATATCATTTTTTTTTGCATGAATCTTTTTTATAAAAATAATTAATTGATATTAAAATAATAAGAAAACAGATATAGACTTGGAGACAACGATGGGATAATGAAACCCGTTCTCCATTTCATTGCCTCCTAGTAGAATTTGAGGAGCTTCTTCCTGTTCGATGGGTTACTCTCTAATGGTTTTTTCGTTATCATTAATTGCCAATTTAAATTAAACTAACATATGAAAAGATGAATAGTTTGGTACCTGTTTAGTAAATGTGAAATGTGAGCGCTCTTGGTGTTTATTTTGTATAGAGGGAATTTGATGAGATTGTGAAACATTCTCTTCTAGTAATTTATACCATACCTTCTCTTATCCACTTTTATCAAACCAGTAGGAAATCAAAATTCATCCTGTGCTTTTCTTTTCTTAATTGTGGACCTCCTGAAAAAGACATATTGTAATTGTTTATTACACTAGTTGTTTCTGCTAGTTATTTGCTATGAATTTATTTTTCTTTCTTCAGGTGTGAAGGCTTTTCCACATATCCAAGGACATACGATCTTATTCATGCTAATGGTTTATTTAGCTTGTACCGGGGCAAGTAAGTTTCGTTCATATTCTTAATTCCTGATCGAAAATGGACATTGAATGAAAATGTTGGCACTGATTTGATTAACAGATGCAACTTGGAAGACATCCTTCTGGAGATGGATCGCATCCTAAGGCCTGAAGGAGCAATCATCATTCGGGACGAGGTTGATGTTCTTAATAAGGTTAAGAAAATTGTGGGAGGGATGAGATGGGATGCGAAAATGGTGGATCATGAGGATGGCCCTCTTGTGCCTGAGAAGATTTTGGTTGCTGTGAAACAGTATTGGGTTGCCACCACCAAAAAAACCTCATCTAATGACGAATAAAACTGCCACTGTTCTGCTGTGAAACTTACACCTCACACCCAAAAGCAAAGAACAAAAATGCAAAGAGAGGAAGAAGAGTAGAGCAAAGAAAATAGAATGTTGGAGTTTATTCTACGTCTGCCTTATACCAAGTGTAGAACTGTAGATAAAATGGTTCTAATTAGTATTAAGTAAATTCATTTTCAAGGATATTTTTAAGCCCAAGATGTTGTTTTTGATGAATGTTGGTGATGTTAGAATATTCAAATATTGCAATTTTATTTATTCTATTGCTAAGTTAAAATGTTTGCGTTCATTTTAAACTCCAGTTTTTTTTCGCTTTTCTTCCTGCATCCCCTATAATTTCTTTGCGCACACCGGAATTTCCAAAATAACTATTTTATTCCTCGTACAAGTGATATATTGAATTTTTCTTGAACGCGATTTTTGGAATGTATGAAATATATTTTGGAATAAACTTTTCAAAATAGGATTCTCAGAAAAAAAAAACGATTTTTTGGAATAAGTTTTTTAGAAATTTTCTATAGGTTAAAATATCTTTTTTTCCAATTTTTGTCAAGTTTTTTCAAATAAGTCCTAATTTTGGTTTTGTGTTCAAATAGATCCCAAATTTTGTCAATTATGTTTAATTGGGTCTTTTTTTGCTGACACCGATTAAATCATTAACGGCCATGAACAGTGACTGCCACGTGTCATTTTGTGGTTTTTTTGAATTTTTTTTATTTTTATTTTAAATTTTTAAATTTTTTTAAAAAATTTTTTTAAATTTTTTTAAATTTTTTTTAAATGCACACATGTCAACCCAGGAGTATGCCACGTGTCACTTTGTGGTTTTTTTGAATTTTTTATTTTATTCTTTTGAATTTTTTTTGAATTTTTTTGAATTATTTTTTAAATGTCCACGTGTCAATCTAGTAGTGTGCCACGTGTCAAAGTCAATATTCTATATTCAATTTGGTCCCTATATTTGTTATTTTTGTTCAATTAGGTCCTAATTTTTGTTAAGATTAACCAATTTGACCCTTATAGAAGATGTGACCAAATTTAATTTTTATATCAAAGTTATAATGATGTGAATTTTTATATATTATATAAAGATATTTAATAAAAAATATAAATTTTAATATAAAAATTAAATTTGGTTTTAATTTGGAGAAGGACCAAATTGGTTAATGTTAACAAAAATTGGGACCTAATTGAACAAAAATAACAAATATAGGGACCAAATTGAATTTAGAATGTTGACTTTGACACGTGACACGCTACTGCATTGACATGTGGACATTTAAAAAAATTAAAACAAAAATTTAAAATTTTTTAAAAAAAATCAAAAAAACCACGAAGTGACACGTGGCACACTCTTAGGTTGACACGTGTACATTTAAAAAAAATAACAAAATTAAAAAAAAATTAAAAAAAATAAAAATACAAATAAAAAAATTCAAAAAAACCACGAAGTGACACATGGCAGTCACTGTTCATGGCCGTTAATGATTTAAACGGTGTTAGCAAAAAATGACCCAATTGAACAAAATTGACGAAAATTGGGACCTATTTGAACACAAAACCAAAATTAGGACTTATTTGAAAAAACTTGACGAAAATTGGGATCAAAAAGTATTTTAACCTTTTCTATAATACACAATATGTTTTGGAAAAAACCTTTTGAAATAAGTTTTGTTTTTACAGTTTCTTTCTTGTTTCTTTACTGCAATGGAGACGATGATAGCAAGCGATGTAGTTACACTCAAAAATAAATAAATTTTAACGTTAGTATGGGATTCAGTCAGTAATTGTGCGGTACAGGAAGCAATACCCAGCCCTTTTTCTATAACTTGATTTAATTTGGGTTTGAAGGAGTCCAGCATTTTTTCCTGCACCCCCTCTATTCTTCCTGCACCCCATAAAATATTTTATTTCCATCTCACCCCTGGATAAAAATATATTAAAAATCTTAATTTTTTTTCCTTTTTCTTACACTGCTATTTCCATTATCTTCTCCATCATCACCAATTTCATCTTCATTGGCCAATTCGGAATATACTTCTAGATCTAGGAGTGTATACCGAATCTGGTATGCATTACTAAATCTGAAAATATATATTAGATTATCCAATTTAATATGTAAATTTACATATCAAACTGGTCAATCCGGTATATATTCTCAGATTCAAAAATACATTTTAGATTAACAAATATGTGAAAATGAAATTGGTGATGAATGAGGAAGATAATGAAGAAAGCAGCATGAAAATAAAGAGGGATGCCGTGTGAAAAAAAATAAAAGAAATTTAGAATTTTTAATATATTTATAATTATGAGGCCAGATGAGATAAAAATTTTATGGGTGCAGGAAGAAATGCTCGAGGGAGTCAAATTCAAGTACACCTAAGTGCAAAGTATGAAGGAGGTTTGTTTAGGAATAGGGTGAGAACATGAGCCACATAAGCCGTACTGGTACGGAAATTGGTTGGTCTTAGTAGCACCACATCCTGAGACACAGGCCTGTGTCTTGCGGGTAGTTGACATTTCACAATTACCATATTGTCTTCTATTCCTCAATGTTGGTTCCACCCACAACATCCTCTTGTAATAATTCATTGTTAATTATTTTGAAACATCTCATAATAGAATTTATTATTACAGAATAATTTTTCTAAGAACAATCTACATTATATTTTAGAGTATTATTTTAAGAAACATAATTGATCGAGGTTCACATAATAATTGCCAAAATTTTATCAATCTAGAGTGTTTTTCAAGCCAGAACCTTTATGAAAAAATGTTCGCCATAGAAAAATAGAAAAAGGGTCATGTGCACCTTACTATACTCAAATTTATTTAAAAAAAAATTCAAGCACAGTAAAAAGGTGAAAAAACATCAAAGATAAAATGATAATTATATTAAAAATTAGTTGACTTTCCACTCAAATTTATTCCCTTCTTTAAAGATCATTCTATCTTCCCTTCCTAAGTCCATAATCGGAAATCTTTCCAAATCAGCTCATACAAACAAAGACTAATCTGCATTTTCATCAGCAAACAGATACCGAGTTTCATAAAATAATAACTACTTAAAATTCTTATAGCTCTATAGTGAATTGGTGGACAAGTTTTTGAGTTTTATGTTGTTCCACGTGGTGCGACTTAAATGTAATGTTTGAGAATGGAGTATGCAAGGTAACAAACTCACCACAAATTGGTTGGGCCCATTAAGGAGTTTGAGAGATCACACCGTGAATACCAAATAATTATCCAACATTAACACCCCCTTAATAGTCCTCACACTCCTTTGCCTACAAAATACTTAGGGTTAAATATGTTTTTGGTCCCTCAAGTTTGAGCGAAATTTGGGTTTAGTCCCTCATCAAAACTTTTGACCAATTTAGTCTTTCATCTTCCAAAATGCGTGAATTTAGTCCTTTTAACCAAATTTTGTTAAGTTTATCTGACATTTCAAACGCATTTCATGATAGTATTTAAATTATATATATTGTTTGACACATTTTTGCTTCAATGTTAACTTAAATACTATCATGAAATGCGCTCGAAATGTTAGATAAACTTAACAAAATTTGGTTAAAAGGACTAAATTCACGCATTTTGAAAGATGAAGGACTAAATTGGTCAAAAGTTTTGATGAGGGACTAATTCTAAATTTCGCTAAAACTTGAGGGACCAAAAACATATTTAACCCAAATACTTATTATTATGCACACCTCTCCTCACTCTTTTCAGCAACAGCGAAATTAGGGAAGCATCTCTCAAATTCTTATCATCACCGTCACAATTGACAAGTGGAGACTTATATATATTTGGGATTTTAAAGAAGTTATACATATCAAGTATGTCTAACTTTTTTAATATTAAAAAAGTATTTATTTTTATTTTAGATAAATATTTTTTAATTTTAAAATCCTTTTTCCATTATTTTGATTAATAAGTTAGAATTTAAATATGAAAATATTATCAGATATTTTTCCAATATATATATATATATATATATATATATATATATATATATATATATATATATATATATATATATATATATGGAATTGGAAATACACGGGAAATGTGAAAAGAATTGAGGTATTAAAATGTATGGTTACACGTGATTCCATTGATATCATTATTGTTAATGCCTCCCTAGAATTATCAAATGATACTATTACACAAAAAAGGTTAGGGATGACAATAGTCTTGTCCGTCGAGCCAGTTTGCAGGTCCGCAAAAAAATTACAGTATGGATTAGGGTAGTGAATCTGCAGGTTCACAGTAGCCCGACCTGCATAAGTCCGTAGCCTGCGCAGACCGGTTCGCAAGCTCACATAAAAAGAAAATACTTGTACTTGTATATATTAGTTACCTTTTTATGGACTCTTGCATTAACGTTCAAAATTCTTGTATAATTGGAAAAAACAAGTATTATGTATTTTTTATTGTGCTAAAATTTAAATAATACATTGTGTATATCATAATATGAATATGAATATGATGAAAATGTTGAATTATCAATTTATCATCAACTCTCTAAAATCTTTACTTAATTTTGTAAACTTCTTAAAGTTTCTCAATTTTTAAACATTTAAAATTTTATCATAAAAAAAAAAAATAAGAAAGCGGGTCAGCCTACAAGCTCGCGGACCAAGTGATGTACGAGACAGGCTAGTGATTGGGACCCACATAAATTTTGCAAAGCAGGCGAACCAGTCTACAATGTGTAGGCCTTAAACAAGTCGGGTCCGGCCCAGCCCGCATTGTCATCTCTAAAAACGGTTTTAGCAAATATTTGGTAGATTTTAAAGTTTCGAGCGATATTTTTTGAATTAGAATGTAAATGGACATGTTGGTAATAAGACATGGATTTTTAAGAATTGTGGTGATCTTGGTACTGAAGATTTAAACAAACTATAATGGTTTTTAATCTATAAAGTTGAATCATAGACTGAAATGAGATTAGAAGTCTCTTTATTTTTGAGATGGAAAATCATTTTTGAGATGTAATATAGAGTAGATTCGGCCACACTTGGGAGTTGGTTCAAGTCACCAATTGTAATACTTTGTTTAATTAGGATTCATGGAAGGTCAGGATTAATTTGATCAATTTCAAGAACAAAAATGAATGAAAAGTAAAGTAGTTAGTTTTAATGGATTTGAGTATAAAGCTTCTTCATATAAGTGCTTGATTTTATTGAATCAATGAATATTAATTCCGTAATATAATTTTATTATAATATTGGAATAAAATTTATTATTATTATAATAATTATTTGTTTGTAGAAAAAGATAAATTTAAAATTTTACAATATTATTGTTATTGTTGTTAATATTGATCATAAATATTTGTTATTATAATATTTTTATTTTGTTAAAAGTCAGTAATAATAAATTTGATTTCAAATTATATTATAAAAGTTTGACATTATTTTTTATTTTATTCCTTTTCTTTTGGAAGTAAATAAAATTTAAATCTGATATTTTTAATTACTTATTTTAAATTAGTATTCATAATTTTTATTTTTTATCCTTCCTCTCCATTTTAGAAAGGAAAAATAATCATAAAACTCTTATATAGGTATATTTGAATAAATAATATTTCAATAAATTAATTTAAGAAATTTTTCTTTAAAAACAAATATTATTTTGAAAAAAAAAACTCAAAAAAAGTTTAGACATAAGTAGCGTTGTTTTAAAATTTGGCACAAAATAATTAGAATTATGTAAGGTGTAATTACTTAAAAGAGGTCAGAAAAGTTGCAAGTAAAACGCTATTTTGAAAGATTTTATTAAGATAGGAAGAAAAATAAAATAAAATTATCGATAGTGGAAAAAAAAAACTAGAAATTTGAGACCTGTTGTAAAGTATGAAAAATAAAATGTGTTTGACAAAATATTGTACAAAAAAAAGATGAAATGATAATTTTTGAGATTTTTAATATTAATCAAGAACTAATCGTGAGAAAAGGAACAACTTTTAGTTGTTACCGTAATCTTGTAACTGAATATAATAGTCTTAGTAAATGTTCACTTGAATAGATAAATTTAAATGATAGGAAGTTGATGAATTTAAATGAATATAAAAGTGAATTGTGTGTTATTTTTTTAAGAAATTTACCAAATGAGAGAGGATGAATTTTGAGGTGACTGAGTTGTTCATTTTAATAAATTTGAGGAACGGAGAAAACAAGAAATAGAGAAATTAATTTATATTCTCATTCACTCTCTTATACATCTATTTAAAGGTAATAATGACAACATTATGGTTATACTCTCCATTAACTTTTCTTTTTTGTTTTTGTTTTTTTTTTTATTGAAGTAATTCTGGTGAAGCCTAAAGTGTTGCTTCCATGTTGTCATTTAATACTGCAACATAGGTTAACTTTTAAAAAGATGTTTAAAAAAACAATTAATACCAAAATTTAATGGTTGTTATAAAAAAATAAAGTTCAAAAAGTAATTATTAATTTTACATTTTTTTATCATAATATTTTTTTATAAATATTTTATTATTAAAATATGTTATTTTTAATTTATTCATTTAAATATTTTTTCTAAAATAATTCTAATTCATCTCATAATACTCTTACATTATTTTTAAAATCAAGGATAATTTGATGATTTGATTTTTTTTTCCATTAAACTTAATTTTTAATCTATCAAATCAGTCACAAACTTTATTTATAAATTCATTCATTTTCACTTTTAAATCCATTTAATTTAATAACACAAAATTCACCCTTTAATCAACTCAGATTCATCATCTCTCTCTCCCTCAAATCAACTCACTCAAGTGAACACATCCTTAGAGGTGATTGTGAATGAATTTGAGGATAAAATTTGTGTGAGTTTGAGTGATTTAATTGATGTGTTAGATTAAAAAAATGTTTTAATAAATATAAAATACAGATTACCATATTACTTTTTATGTAATTAGTATTTGGGATAATGATATTTTAACCTATTTTCTTTATTCACTTTTAACTCACCACTTCAATGACCATTAAATCATCACATCACATCACTAAAAAAATAAAAATAAATTATCTAATGATGATTGAAATAATAAATTAAAATTGGATAAAAAAATATGAATGAAAATATCATTATCTTAATATTTGTATGAGTTACAATTATTGGTATATTATTATTATTTCATTTTATTATTAATATAATAATAATTATTATTAAACTCCTTTCTCTTAATTCTCTTTTCATATTTACATTTTTTTTCATAACTTCAATATAATTTGAGGTGAAATAACAAGGCATTTGAGTAAAATGGATTTTATGAAGAGTAAATATCTTCGATTTTTCTACTATAAGGAGGATTCATAGTATTCCGAATTCCTTAAATCCATTCCTTCAAACCTTGCCAAATCAGCTAAAGTGAATAAAGAAAATCATGGCTCTTCCGATATACAGAACAATCAATTCATGAAAGTAAATAGACCCTTAAATATTTATGATGATAAAGTTACTCTTAGAAATATTTTCTTATTTCCGTTAGAAAGAAATAAACATACTTTAAGTATTGTTTGATGTACATTATTATTATTACTTGGATTAATTATGTTTATCTTTATAGTCATAAATTTAAATTTATTTTTCTTAATTTTCCATGTGTATTAAATGATATTTCAGAGGAGTATTTAAGTTAGGATATGCGAAATAATATAAAGTGTTCAATTATAATCTAAGATGCCTTGTCACACATTAAAAGAAATTAAGACAGTTAAATTAAAAAATTACATCTATTACTTTTAAAATTTGAGATAAGATTATATTAGAATTTAAAGTGGAATAAATTTGAATTTTTTGTAAAAAGTTAAAGAAATAAAAAATAGCATTTAACTCTTGTGAATGTGATAACATTGTTACTAGAGTTGTGGGTGAGATTGATGCACGTGGTGAGATGAAAAGTGTTGGGTATTGGGCTCCCTTCCTATGTGGAGAAAAGGCCCAAAATTTGAGAAGCCCATGTCTCACTTAAACCTAGTGGAGAGGAGGCTATAAAATAAAGAGAGAGGCAGAACAATAGAGTCAGAATACACTGAAAGCCCTAACACATAGAGGGAGAGGTAGAGGGAAAATTCTGTTCACGTTTTTCATAGAGCTG
>Ga0209589_1010041_pt1 | contig 13978 bp, 7 predicted proteins | sample CowpeawhiteBW_FD_187525 | JGI IMG/M metagenome (GOLD analysis project Ga0209589, IMG submission 187525) | Root nodule microbial communities of legume samples collected from California USA - Cow pea white BW (SPAdes) (version 2) | ecosystem: Host-associated > Plants > Roots > Nodule | place: USA...
GGTAATGCTCCATGCCTAAAGTACTCTAATTCAGACTTGTTATTGATGTTGCAACAGTGTCTTGATGACTTGCAGAGAGCAAAATGTCATTTATATATATTGTAGGGTTGTTTGTTTTGTGATCAGATACTGCAGGGTTGTTTTTGTTGCAATAATTTTGTTGAAATATGATTTTGGACTGAAAATGTAACATATGGAAAAAAGCCCGCGGGCCAGCCCGCTAACCAGCCAGCCCGCCAGCTTGCGGGCCGGGTTCAAAAGTGTAACCCGTTTCACCCTTGCGGGCCAGCCCGGCCCGGCCCGTATAAATCGGGCCAAAATCGGGCCGGGTCAAAACGGGCCGGACTGGCCCGTTTTGACATCCTGTACAATGATAAAAAAAAAATTAATGTAATTCAATGAGCTTATTAATTTTTTTAAAGGTTTTTTTTCTCTAATTTAAATTCAATGAGCTTATATAATATTTTTAACAATTGTTATTATCTTCAGATATTTTGAAGAAGGCCTAAATAAAAGGGCAAAAACCCAATTTGTGGGGTTTTCAGCGGAAGAGCTTCCTCAACATAGCAGACAGAGAATTCGAATCGACACAATCTCCGTTTGTGTTCATCAAAATTATCTCGTCAGGTAAATTTTGTTGCCTGCATTTTATCTTTTTATTTGTTTTTTTACATTGTGATTAATGAACAATTGTTTATTTGAGTGTGATTTGTTTTTATGAGATTCAATTCAAACCTATTCCGAATTTGATATTCCATAACTGCGAAAACAAGACCCTTCGAACCCACTTTTCGTTCTGTGTTGTGCTTTGGACCTAATATACCATGTTCATCTGTCCTATTTTTCCTCTCAGCAACTCTGTTTTATTGAGAAGTATATGCAGCTGTCATTCACTTTACATAATTGGTTGAATTCTTGTTAGGTGAACTCTTGATTCCATTCTACACAATTGTCTACAAATATGGCCAAATTATAGTATACAAGTGGATGCAAACTTCATCTTAATAAGTCAGTTTTATTGAAATTTAGTTAGGCTTAAATTTCACTTTATTGAGTAATTCCCAATTGTATATATACGAACAGAGGGTATATATGGGTGTTACATTCTAATATTAATGTTAAGAATTAGGGTGGCTATGGATTAGTATCAAATCCTAACACATAAATCTGAATCAATTGAAACCGACAAATTTGGGTTGGTTTAGATTACATTGAAAAAATCCAAATTTGATCTGTTGTTTTGGATCTTGGATTCTGATTTTGAGGACCCAAATTGATCTGATCTATCATATACATCTTTTATTTTATTTTTCTTTTTTATTGTATTAACCTCTAGAGTTTAGTAAATCTTTATTTTAAGACTTACCCCTAACGTTATTAAGGGAAGTTTTGCTAAGATTAAAATTTGGCCTTTGTTGTTGAAGCTTTCAAGTTTTGCAAATTTGATTTTGTGGCTGTTTGCTTCTGTAGAAGATCGGAAAAGGTGTGTGGCTGTGTGGTTTATAAGAATCTCTTGGCATTCCTAAGAACTCCTTCTCAGATTGGATTGTCAATTTTCATTATCAATATGGACTTCCGAAATTTTGACCCAAGACACACTGGGGAATTATTGAAGTACATCTCCTTCAACCAACACTTATTCACTATTTCGATTGTGCTTCTGCTTACTGTACTTGAACTGCTCTTCATTTTATGATTCTACTTTAACAGGCACATAGATAGGCAGAATGAGGTCCTTATGGAAGCATACAGATCGATGTTCCATGAATTACGGAAACTTCAGGTTTTCACATCTCCGCTGTTTTGATTTTCCAATTTGCAATTTGGTTTTTAGGGTTTGCAGTCTTTGCATCACTTGTATTTTTTTTTTCTGCACTTTTTTTCTTCTACTACCGGTTTAGCAAAAAGTAACTCAAAATTGCTTTGTTTATTTTTCTTTTGAGACTTGATCTCAAATTGTTTGGAATTGATAATGGAATGATGTTATTTTTGTTTGTCTGATTAAGAGGATTTTCATTTTTTATTAATTAACACATGATTCTAGTTCATTTGATATCTTATTTTCATCTCATGCAACTACTCATTCTTTCCCAAATACCTTTGTTCATCGATGTTATCAGCTCTTTATCTGATTTATCTTTTAAATTATATGTTTATGATACACTTTTTCATGGTTTATTGGAAAGCCTCATTCCATTATAGCACTATTTGTGATATATCTGTTTCATTTCTGACTGGCATGCTTTTTTGGTCAAACAAACTTTAAAACCTGGGTTAATGACTCTGCCTACTTTCACGCTGAATCCCCCACCTCCTCATTTGATAGCGTGGTGGCTGTCATGTTACACCACCTTTTTCAGCCCGGGGAGAAGCTGTCTTAATATTTTCAAGACATAATTAACTTCATTTTATCTTTTCTCTGATGACCTTTACATTGAAGCCATGTTCTTCTGATCATCTACATTGACATGAATTATGGAATTTTTGGATTTTATTTTTTAGGTTGAAGAAGAAATGCTTATGCGCAAGATGCATGAAGTTATGTCAACTCATGGTCTCACCAAAATGGTATGTTGATCTATACATCTCATTATGAGTCCATTAAAAGTACTATTCTTTAAGTCTGTCCAAAATATTGAGTTGATAATTTGTATTTCTTTTTTGATGTTTAATAACACGATCTTATAGTTGATGGTTTATAATTTTAGTTCAAAAGGGTGTTAGTTATGGGAAACCATTTGGTATGGTTCTTGGACAGCTTAAAACCTCTCAAGGTTTTACACTAGGAGGTCCAACTTCCTAAGAAGGGCCAGCACTAACTTACGTGAATCACTGTTATGGAGAAACGAGGAGTTAGTTATAGGAGGATGAAAGGAGATACAATCTAATATATAGGCTAAGAGAGAATAAATGAGGGGTGGATATGTTTTGAGATTATTTTGATTGAATTGGATCAGATCCAGGAGGCGTGTGTGGCTTTGGGGTTTCACGGCCATTATTTTCTTGTAATCCCTTCCTCTTTAATAAACAGTAATACAAATCCATTTCAGATAGCATTAGTTTCTGTTATTTGTTGCTTTCATTGAGAGTCGAACTCAAGGGCCTCTGACATGCAGGTAGATAAAAAGGAACCAGTTGCTCCTGAAGCGATACTGGCAACTAGAGAAGAGCAGCGAAATGGAAAGACAATCTTGGAGTGGCTCATCCGTTGGAAAGCTCAACCGGTCGAGGAGGCAACTTGGGAGGCAGCAGAGACGATCAAAGAGAAGTTCCCTTCTTTCTGCCTCGAGGACAAGACAGAAACTAGAGAGGACGACATTGATGGTAACCCATTACCTATTGTTCTTGCACAACCTACAAGTGAGAAACCACCTTTGGTCTACACTAGGAGGTCCAAGGCCCATGTGCCTAAGACTAGCTCAAACTTCCGGGAATCACTATTTGGGGAAGCGAGGAGTTAGTTATAGAAGGGAAAAAGAAGATAGAATTTTATATACAGGGAGGGAGAAAACGTGGAGCTTGGCCATTATTTTTTTGTAATTCCTTCGACTTCTGTTTACATTAATACACTTCCACCTCAAATAGGTATGGTTCCTATCATTGGCCTTAGATGGAAGGAAGTAAAGATACTGTAACAAGTTATGTACAAAGGAAGTTGGGAAAAATAGCAGATAGCTTTGTTTTGAATTCTAAGATGAGACTGAGGAGTTCTCTCAATCTGAGGGAAGCCTTTTATGTTGTTTTTGAATTCCTAAGCGAAGATTTTGTTCTCTTGTAGTTTGGGATTTCAATTAATTGAAAGCAATTTCGATTTAATTTTTGGTGTTTATATTGAGTCTTATCAATTTTTTTCTTGTAGGTGGACGAGGAATTAATGTTAAATAAGCAGTTAAGAACAGGTGGCGTGGCCTCTGTCTTCTTGTGTAAGCTATTTTTCACCGAATTGTAGCAATGTTTCAATCAGCAGGTTTTGATGCTTAAAAATAAAATGCCCATTAAAATACCTTTGTGCATGTTCTATAGCCAGGCTCCCAAGGATGATAAATTGAAATACTACCAAGGAAGTTTGATGCAATTTTTAAGTATTTCCAATTCATTTTTTCTTGTTAGTGCTGAACACAATTTGTTGATCTATGTCATAGCCAACATCACCTAAAACGAAATGCTGGCTATTGTTATTGTTCTCTGATCACTCAATAATTCCCCTTAGTGAGTGCAAAATATTGGTCTAGGAATCAATGAAACACGATTTGTGAGGTGGTTATGGCACTTCCATTTTAGTTTGGGTAATCCCACTGATAGCTGATTGGTTTCTCAACAGGTTGAGTCATTATAAGTTGGATTGATTTTACACTTACTGCATCATTAATTTATTGATCTTTTTTTCCCTCATTCCCCCTATTTTTAAATAAATTATTTGGCTGCAACTGGGGTTTGAAGAGTATGAGAATGATGCTTAGATATCTATATTGATGTTTCACTCTTGTGCAGAATAATCGTTATCCTAATGCTTATAGCGGTGGAACTTAACCCATTCCAATTTGAAGCTAAAGAGGAACAGTTCAGAAGACATCGAGTATATAAAATCAACGAACTCTTTTTGTTCAGCAAATTTCTCCTTGTATAGGTTTTATTTTTCACAGTACAAAATACTCAATTTCAAGTTCACTCACTAATGTGAGAAAGTTGAGTAATATCAAACAACCCATTTGCAAAATCTTGGAATCCATCATTGCAAGATACTTTTCAGATAGATAATGTATCTTGTTAGATACAAGAGAGAAAAATACTATGATTCCAAGACTTTCCAATTTTATGCCTTCGATAGTTTTGTCATCAGAGCTCTCAATTATAATCAATTTCACACAAATCACAGTACTAAGTTCCTATAATAATCGTGCTAAAAAATCTCAACTAATTTCCTCACCTATGATCAATTAAGTTTTTAAAAGGTTTATAACTTATTTCAATTGCAACTTCGAAGTTTTAGGGTCAACTGTAACCATTATTATGATTGTATTTATCCACAATTTCTTACAATATAATGAACATCACCAAATTGCAAACCAATTAAGGTTTTCAAATAGGCTTTACAACTGTTTATTGCTAGGTAGTTAATTAGTAAACTATGAAGTCAAGATTCAAAAGAAGTATGTCCACAGAATACTTTGTGAATAAATTTGATATCAACAAACAAACACATGCCAACAAGATCGCATAACCTCGTAAGCCACAGAATTTAAAACAAACGAAAACAGAATCAGCAGAACATAGTTAAGAGAGTTCAAATTCAACATATATAGAGAAGTCCCATTTTTTCATTAACCATAGCAAACCAAATTGCAGCCGAAAAGAGTGAGCAAATCAGAATATGCTGAACTTGTTGGCATCGCAGAGAGAACCTATACATGATGACATTACAATACAACTACCAAGAAAAATGATGAAGAGAAAAGGGAACAAGGAGTTTGGAAGAAGATGGTGATGACTTAAAAGAATGCAGGGTTATAGCCATTGCTAGTGGTGGCTAAGATATAGTAAGCAACAACATGGCCAATGGAACCCCAAGCCAAGACATCAACGATGTTGAATCCGACAGGGTCATTGGATTTGAGGAGACTGACATACTCCTTGGCACGTGTGTCACCAGCCTCGAAGTGTGTGAGCCCGTTCTGCTCAGGGACTTGCTTTGCCACGTTCTCCCTTTGGAAGTTGAAGAACACAAACCTCCCCAAGAAGAGGGAGAGGCCAGTGCTGAGGCTTATCACAAGGGCTGAGTTGAGTTCAGCCTTCACAACACCACTGCCACGAGGGACCCTTTTGGAAGTGCTCACTCTGGCTGAGCCTGTGGACCTTGTGAGGGGTCTCAGACCCTGAAAGCACACGTTGGAGGGCTTCACATGATGCTGCTTTTGGATGGTGGCAGATAAGGCTGCAGAAGTTGATATCATGGATGAAGCTGAGGCTGCCATTTTAGTTCTGGTGTGGACTTGCAGGTACAGAAGATAAGAGAATTGTGCAGAATGGAGGAGTAGGTGGATACAAGCATGTATGAGAAGGGATCATATACCATGAAAAGGGGTGGTTGGAGACACAGATAAGATGCTTTTTGAATGTAAGCCATGGAATCAAGATTTGCCTTCTGACATGGCTCGCTTTTATTGGCTAGTTTTGGATCACAGATATTTTAGTGCTTTCTGTTTGTGGTTTTAATTTGCCACTTGAATAATGAGTACTATAATTGCTTGCTAGTGACCACAGGTGTAATTAACAGTTTAGAAAAAACTATACTCAGAACTGTTAATTTAATTAACACTAGTTTAATTAACACAACATCTTTTTATATTCATTGTTAACCATAAAATTAAGCATTTCTTTTGTAGCGACATATCTTACCTTCACCAAAATAGTGTTCTGAAGTTTCGATGTCAGAACAGGTTCAGAAGCAAAATTTTAATAGTTGTTGCCATTTAACAATGGTACTGTTTCAATGTTTCAACAATCTTCAGCCATATCTATATTGTTACCTTGAAATGAAAATAGCTTTTATGGTTCAAAGGTGACAGATTAGTTCCATGTTTTTAAGGAATACCGCACGAACATAAAAATAGTGCACTTTTTCGTCAGAAATCTAAATATAACCCAAATACTATATGACAAATTATAAACTTTGCTTCAACAATAATCAGTTTTACCACACAAAGTTCACTGGCCATATCCTGGCATTCATCACCTTCTCAGATCTTGGCATTTTACGGACAAGAGGGGCACAGAGAAAAAAAAAAGGGAAATCGGATAAAAGTATATTTTTTTGACTTCTAAACCCACCACTATCTGTTATAATTTTTATGCGAAAAACTAAATGCTATATCCTCAAAGAGCAAAATCCATTATTTTTCCCTTTAAAAATTTACTTTTCCACAAAAACATTAACAAGAGAAGTGACTTGCAAGAAGCAAAGAACAACATGAATTATATGCTCCATAATTTTCTACAGCCACAGACAGAAGCTTTCTAAAGTAAATACTGATATTCTCAGCATCACAAACCAGACACATACAAAATATTTACTTTCCATCCCATTTTCACTAACATCACCTTCTAGCCTTCTGTACATTCCCTCCCTTTCCACACACCGATAACAACGTATCCTACCACTACTTTATAGAGAACATGAGCAGGATACTTAATTTATACATAAACCAACTCATCACAATCAGACACTAAAGTAAGTTGTCATTTATTGCTCCTTGAATGTTGAAGTTAAATTAGTGCATCAAGGTATGTATAATTCCGGCGCCGGCTATACTCAAGAAGGCTGCCATAAGTGCGATCCCAGACCCCAATAAACAAGGATTCGGTGTCCGGACTGAAAGATATGCCTGATATCTCACCAAAGAAATCAATTTCCTGTTCCTTCTCATACCCACCTTTTACATCATACACATGTACAAAATCTGCAGGCTCTGCCATAGCCATATACTTGCCATCTGAGGAATACCTGATTGAACGGATGGCTCCAAGGTTGCTCTTCAGCACAGCCACTGACTTGGATAAATTCCTCATGTCCCAAATTCGGCAGGTCTTATCCTGGTTTCCAGTGGCAAAGGTCATGCCATCAGGATGCCATGATGACGCAAATGAGTAATCAAAGTGCCCAGATAAGGTATCGACTGGCTGCAGGATAAAAAAAATCAAATTAAAAAATTTTCCATCATAAGCTCTCTTGGGATACACCAGAAAAAATAATTGATTGGTTGTTGGATAAAAAGGAGTTACCTTCCCATTTTGGGAGTCCACCAACATAGCTTCAGGATTGTCTCCAACAATTAGTAGTAGTTTACCATTTGGACTGAGAGAAGTGTGCTGCAGTAAATGGAGACAGAAAATAAATTAGAGAGTAAGGGAATGGTAGAAAACCATTAACATGTACGATCCAACAGAAAGGTTATCCATATTACTACTGGCTTGTTAGATCACCATATTCCAAAGGCAGAGTCACTGACACTCCCATTCTTCATTTATTCTATAAAATGTTTAAACATTTCAGGATAGTTGTTAGACATGACTGGGAATAGACAGCAAATACTGCCAATTGGCCCATCCATATTGCCAATGTAGGCAGCATATCCTATGGCAAAATTGTTCCTGAATGCAAGACAATGTAATCTGATGCAAACAAATCGAAATGCAATTTCCAAAGGAACAAAATTAAAGTATCCATCTACCAGTCCTGGAGAGGAGAGGGAAATGAAGAAAAAAAATGTCAGGACTCACATTCACAGGCCAGGGAAAACGAAAATGGTTAGAAAGCTGAAATTTCTCCATATCAAAGTCTCTGACTCCAGAATCGTTATTTGCCGCTGTGAAATGAACTGCACCACTAAAAATCATAAAAGTACATTAGACTTGAAACCTATATCCACAATTCATGTGGTAAAATAACTGGAAGAAGAAAAACTATATACCTAGGAGAAGTATAAATTTCAATGGCATTGGTGATAGCATTATCATCAAAAGTTGTTCTCGTGCAAAAGCTAATACCAGGTCGATTTAGGTGCTGCATTCCAGTAACAAAGAAGGAGATAAGATCTTGATATCTGTTGATGGTTCTAAAACCATGAACAATTCCTATGAGGAACAAGTTAGCAGCATCTGGCAGAGTAACTATAAAGCATAAGCATGTACAGTCTGATAGCAATAATCTATGAAAATATACATTTGCAAATGACTAATAGAGAATGAAACGAAGGAAAAGATTAAACAACCAATGCTTATGAAGAGAAGCTGAAAAAATAAAGACTAAGATGCATAATGAAGAAGAAAGGAGTATCAACAGTATAGTACTCCACCAAAATCAAATAAGAATAAAAGGTTTGATGAATGAAGGCCTGGAAGAGGTGGTTCAACTAGTAGGATCCTATGATTGTACTATTTAACCATGATCCTAACAACAACGGCTTAGATACCATATTAAGAACAAACTGGGGCCTAACCAAAACCAAAAGGCTAACTCAAGGGAAGAGGATTGCCTCATATAACTAAAATGTCCAGAGATCCAAGAGCAAAATTTACACTTACAAGTTACAGGTGTACAGATTAAAAAAGTAAACATCCCTTAAACAATCAAATCATCAAATTACCTTACAAATAAGTTCTCCCTGAAATCCACCGGCAACTAGAAGCTTCTCTCTCACTGCAAGAGTACTGACTTGAGTGTGAGTAAATCCTTCTAACAGACTTTCAGGATGTTTCTGACAATAAGAAGTGATAACTTGGAAGATTAAGATTATGATTGATCAATTTTATCATACATTTATTCAATGAATAATCAGACGTTTATGGTGGTCATTTACACAAGGGATATTAACCTCTGATGGTGCAACGTGCCCTGAAACATTGAGAACTTCTGAACTTTTGCAAGTCATAGAGGACCAGTGCATTATCGAAAACTGAGACATGAGGTAAACATCATGCTTTGATGTAGCCCATACTAAATTCCTTAACTGAAAAATCATTTAAAAATTAAATAATGTCAGTGCAGGAGCTACGTATCAGAAATATACACTATCTGATTGTTTTCACTAATTTTGAATCTGTTCTAAGATTTTAAGAAATTTGTCTACAATTTCAACATAAGGTGCATTAGGCACCAATATAGGTAGTTATAGTACTGGTATGCTTATGTTCCGTTCTCAGTCAAATCAACGGGCATTCATTGGAGGGAGAGTACTGTAGACTTAAGAGAACTTCTGCAAAATTTGCTTATATATTTGAATGTCTTTTTTTTTCCTTACAATAACAAGTTGTTAACAACTTCATAGAAATAGAATAAACAGGGGCAGCATGCAGCAAGATATCACAGTGTACCCTAAAACTTAAAGCATGCTGCTACATAGAAACCAGAATAGAAACCAGAATAGAAACAGCCTACCTGAAAATGAAGAATAGTTGACTTTACTGATCTTGTATTCTTTTTAAAGTCATAAAATGAGTATCCTTTTTTTGTGTTCTTACAGTCCTGCATGCGATAATAGACATGTTAAATGGTGTTATACTGTTATGCTTCTGAAAAGCGACCTTGACTGGAGGAAAATCGATAGAAATCAAAGAGTCTTCTTTAAAGATATCAAGTGTTACCTTCCCTGACTTGTCTCCTGAACCAGGGATATTTTCATAATTCTTGTATTGCTCAAGCCTAGTTCGCCTATATCTTTCTCTGGTGATGCTAAGGTTATCCCAAGGGATTCCCTGGATGTCTTGTCCTCTTCTAGCCTGAGCAGCTGTAGTGTCTACTACCTTGTCACTCTGTGACAAAATCACAACATTAGTCCTAGAAATCCAAAGATAACTGCATACATAGTTGACATTTGCTTGATGAATCATTGAAGTGGGAGGAAGGTAATTACACATCACCAATGACTGAAAATGATTAATCATTATAAGAAACAGACTCATCATCGTGTTCATACAACAGCACAAACAGCAATTTACTAACCGAGTAATCAAATTCATCTGCATCAGACTCTACGCCACCCCTTTCTCCATCATCAATAGATTCATCGTCCACATCATCTGCCACATCCTCCATTTCACATTCATCCGCCATGTATTCAGCATCACCCTCGTGGTGATGGGACATGTTCTGTCCAACTAATTAGAATTTAGAACCTGTAATAACAAGAATGATGAAAAAAATTAGAAAATCACAGGCAGACAATACTCCAGCAACCACAATTGGGTCCAAAAGTTACATGTGTAAGTAAATAAATAAATGAGCTAAAAATGAACAAAAACAAGAAAACAATAATCCAGTAACCACAATTTCTATGAACCCATTAACGTAAAAAAAAAAAAAAAAAGAATCTTTACACAGCCCAGAAACTAGGGTTCCGATAAAATACCCTCCAAAATCACACAAATAAAATAAAGGGCACTTCTACGAAAAAAAATGATAAATTGAACAGTTTTTCTTTTCAAATTCCTTTAAAACTAAATAACCAATAGACAACCCAGACTTAGGGTTTTGAAAGACTATAGCCCAAAATGACATTACAAAAAAATTACGGCCATTTTATTTAGATAATTTCTTAATATCCATCTAGAAATTGACGATATTTGCAAAAAAATACTACAACAAACCTCGTTGTTCTGGAAAAATAATATATCAAACGTAAAATTGAAAAAAAAAAAAAAAAAAAAGAATAATTGAACTGAAAACGAGAAAAAGGAATTGAAAGTGGAAAAGATTGAAGGAAAAAAATGGAGATTTGAGAGATTGATGCGAACCTTTGTTGGAAGGAGCTGTCTCGATGTCAGTACTCAGGAATGCAAATTAACGGATGAATATAAATAAACAAATTATCTCAAAAGTATAATAAATTAAAAGATTATTAACTTATTTTTCTGCATCTTTTTTCAACTGTATATCAAGTTTTAAATTTTAATTATTATATTACTCTCTACATCCACCGTTTCCTTTTGTTCAGCAACATGTTAGGGTTTTTTTTTTACTTAAATAAGTTAAAAACAAAATTTGTTATTTTTTCAGTTTCCTATTGTCACAAAGTTAGAGTTTTATATACTTCCCTTTATATTCTTTTGATTATCAAGTTTAATAAAAATAAAGTTCACATATGAAAACTAAAAATCATATGATAATTGATATCTTAATACGATGAAATAAAATATTAAATTACATGAACTAAAAACATTTTTTTACATATATAAACTAATATAATAGGTATATTATAAAAATTATTGCGTTAAATATGTTTTTTTTCCTTAACTTTCAATGAATTTTGAAACTTTAGACCCATTTAGTTATTCATCTTTCGAAATACGTAAATCTAGTTCTTTTAATCAAATTTTGTTAGGTTTATTGAATGTTTCATACGCATTTCAGGATTGTAGTTGAGTTGTTTATATTGTTTGATATATTTTTTCTTTCATGTTAAGTCAAATACTATTATAAAACACGGTTGAAATATCAAATAAATATAACAAAATTTGATTAAAATGATTAAATTTACGTATGTCGAAAGATGAATGACTAAATTGGTTCAAAGTTTTGAAATGCAATAATTTCAAAATTCACTTAATGTTAAGGGACCAAAAAACATATTTAACCCAAAATTATTTACTTCTTTAAACATTTAAGAAAATGCATTATTTTAAATCTTAAGTTAAAAAGGAGTAGTTTATATAAAATAACTAAAATTAATTTACACCACATTAGAGATGACAAATAAATTGTCCCCGTATTGTCCGAACTCGTCCCCGTTTTAACGGAAAATCTCTGCATTGACTAGTATGAGTATGGGTATATTGGGAATGTGGGGATGTACATATCTCTGTCCTAATATATGTCCTCGCTATATCTTCATCACTGTTTAAATTATTAAAATATTCACAATTAATTAAGTAACTATATATATACTTTTTATTTTTTATTTCTTCTAATTATTTGGTTTATCATGAAACTCATTTGCATCTCCAATATATTTTTCATCTTATCATAACATTTATGTAACTATGTTAAAGTGATGTATCTCAAATAAAAAAAAAATTGTCTCACATTTAAATATTTCTATTCTTTTTTAATATTTTTATTTATTGTATATTTTGCTTTCACATGAAAATGTTTAATCCTTTCAATTTAAGTGTTTAATAGCATAAATCTTTCATTTACTAGGTAATATAAGAAAAAAATATTTACTTATTATTATTCATTTTTGTTTCATTTAAATAACTCTTTTATTTCACTAAAAGAAGTTTCGTTTCGTTATTTCTCAATTATTGAGTATATATGTTAATATTTTAAAAGTTTTCTTAGATTTCTAAAATATTTTTATCTTATCCTACCCTTAATTATATATTTATTTTTCTTTGTGTGATTTCTTTTAATAGTCTCTCAAATTGTTTCTAAGACACACATTTGTTAATTTTTTATATTTTATTTGTTGTTTATTTTCATCATGTAGAATGTTATTTCGATATATTTTATATAATTATTTTTTATTTTTAACTCATTATCAATCATACTATAATATTTTTCACTATAATTGTATAACTTTTATTTAATAAAATATAAAAATTTAATGTAATTACTATGAATATTTTTTTTATCACCATCAAACATATATTAGAGTTCAAAAGATACAAGATCTATGTCAAATTTTTATTATTATGTTTATTGTTTGTGTCATATTTATCAAGTGATGTATTATAACTTTTATTAGTGTATAAAAAAGATATTCATTAGAATTTAAAAAATTGAAGTAAACAAACATTTAAAATATATTTTAATTTGAATATTTATTTTTCTTTTATATATTTTAAAAATATTTTTAAAATTTATCAACTAGATTTCATTAATGTTTACAAATTTAATAAATGTTTTGGTTCTCATAAAATTTTATGGGATATTCTAATTTAAAATGTAAATAATTATAATTTAGTTCAAAGTCTTTGATATGGAAAAAACAATCATCCTCCTAATATTGAATATTAGATAATATTATATTTTCTTTAGCTTAATTTTTTATTATTTTATAAAAAATAATTAAAATTAATATTGGAGTAGTAAGAAAACAGATATGGGTATGAATACGAGATTATACCCATTACCCGATGAGAATGAATGATGATGAAACAAAAGTTTGATATCCGTTGAATTTGAATATGAGATGAGAATAGGGATGTCAAAACGGGCCAACCCGGCCCATTTTGACCCGGCCCGATTTTGGCCCGATTTATACGGGCCGGCCCGGGCTGGCCCGCGAGGGTGAAACGGGTTACACTTTTGAACCCGGCCCGCAAGCTAGCGGGCTGGCGGGCTGGCCCGCGGGCTTTTTTTCCATATGTTACATTTTCAGTCCAAAATCAGATTTCAACAAAATTATTGCAACAAAAACAACCCTGCAGTATATAATATAACTGATCACAAAACAAACAACCCTACAATATATATAAATGA
>Ga0209589_1010043_pt1 | contig 13973 bp, 9 predicted proteins | sample CowpeawhiteBW_FD_187525 | JGI IMG/M metagenome (GOLD analysis project Ga0209589, IMG submission 187525) | Root nodule microbial communities of legume samples collected from California USA - Cow pea white BW (SPAdes) (version 2) | ecosystem: Host-associated > Plants > Roots > Nodule | place: USA...
ATATATGTGGTCATGAATTCGGTATGAACAATAATGTTACATTGATGGCATGGTATTGGTATGAGGTGAAGTTCTATATCCCCGAATTGAGAAGAATGGGATGGTATGAAATGAACATGGAATATGAATGAGGATGGGTTACAAAGGATGACGTGAGGTGTTAAATGCATGATCAATCTTATTTTTTTGTTTGGAATGTGATTGGTATGTTGTTAGTACGTAAATCCATGAGTCTCTAGGTGAGACTTCCTGGTCGTGCTTCAGTGGTCGAGACGTAATTCCATGGGTCCTGTTAGTGGGTGTCCATGGTGGTGCCCCATGTATATAACTTGGTAAGGATTCAAGGTAAGGATTGCATCCTAACACTCTAAGGAGTCAGTTAGTCTCACTTAGAGCGGACTGACTCCTGTGGTGAGAGTAGCAGGAGGCTTGAAACTCATCAAGGGCTAACCTTGTGTGTGAGGAAATTGATTCATTGTAACACTTGTAACACATAGCTCGGGGGTGAGCAGAGGTATCCACCACAAGTGCAAGCATCCGCTGAATCCGACCAGGTTATATGTATCCGGATGAGTCGAGTCGAGTCTTAGTGTATTGATTTGAAGGTCATAACATGCTTGGATGATCTGTGTATATTGGACTGTGAAAGTATATCTGATTGCATGATGAAATCTTTTTGGCTCTAGCTTACCCTTTGCTTGTTTGATTGTCTTGTCTGTTGTTCTTCTACCTTTGCGATGAACATTAATTTGTTGATGCGAGCAGATGCGAGAGATACTCGTGGTCAACAGGAAAGAGATGATTCTGCTGCATATTTACTTGGGCTGGACTTCACGTTTTATTTGGGTTTTTCTTTGGGGCTAAGGCCCGTGTATTGTATTGTCCCTAAGGATTTATTTTGAATACTGGCTATCTCTTACTCCTTTTGGGTTGTAGGCATTGTAGTGAGCTTTAGTATTTTCTTTTAAGTACCTTGGATAACTGTAAGGAGTGAGCTTATACCCCACAACTTGGCTCTTTATATTATCTGGTGTAAGATTTCATTTAATTATGTTATTATTTAAATGGGATGTTACAGAGATCATTAACGACAAAAATTTACTTTTGTTTAGATTTTCTTGTTGGAAATTAGACAATTTTAAACGAATTTCTTTATAGATGTTTCTTCTTATTATTTTGTATTATATTCAATAAAATTTATTTATTTAATAATTGTTGCATGATAATTCAAAAATATATGTAAAGTTTTTATTTGTAAAAATTAATATTAATATAAAATCACACAAAAATAATAATTTATCAAATTGTGACATTCCCTTTAATAGACTAAAACTATTAAGTAAAACATTTCATAATTGATAATCATAAACCATAAATATTAACATGTAACTACTATATTACACTTATCCATATAGATATACTGAAATACATACTATCACATAACTAAACAGGGGAACTAGAGTTTTTCAATAGAGACATGTACACGAGAGTCCCAAACACTAACTATACAGTTGCATCTTCTTCTTCCTTGATGGGACCAACTACTACTTCTTCACCTGCTCACACCAAATCACGGAAATAGGTAAGCGAATAAGAATACAAGACAAGACAAAACATTTAGAAAATGGGTTAGCAAATATATAAAAAGGTTTAATCATTTAAAAGAATACAATTGTTTACTCATACATAGTCAATCGTAGCAATCATGAATGAATATTATCGTATTCCATACAAAGACTCATACATGACTCAATTATCCGATTAAGACCTCTTGCTCCTATACAAAGACTCATATATGACTCATATACACATAAGATTAGTTTGTTAACGTCTTTTCCCAAGGTAAGGCCCTTAGGATTAAGATCTCTTGCTCCTCTAACCACATACCCCATCCTTTTCTACTTGAGAATTGAATGGTTATTAGAGCGTCAAGATAACTTCTAACTGAATCCATATACCAATACATACACTATTATAAACCACTATTAATCCTCCTTGAATTAGTATCAATAAGTCTCAAATCAACCTCTTACAACCAACCATTTCTTGAGCAATAATCCACAATTGCCAAAACACATCAAAATTGAGCATAAGAATGACTATTAAGCTGTGATGCATTTGCTCATCCTTTTGCTCAACAAGTAATGCCTACAGGCCCCACTCATCCAGCGACTAGATGACTCGACCAATTAACGAATTACTGAAACTAATAGAGGTAAATTCCTCCAAAAGTCGCTCAATGCAGTCTCGGCCATCGACTACAAAGTCAATAAGCTCTCTAACTTTGGATTCGCTCAACGAGCACATACTCGACTAGCGACTACCAAGTCAGTGAGCACTCTGACGTTGGATTTGCTCAACAAGCATATACTCGACTAGTGACTACAAAGTCAGTAAGCCCTTGACTTTGGATTCGATCAATGAGTATATTTTCACTCGCGACCACCAAGTCAGAAACTCCTTGACTTTGGATTCGCTCAACAAGAACACACTTGACCAATAAGTTTGCATAATGTTGCAGAACCTGATTCTACATAATTATGTCATTCCAATCCAGTCTAATAAATCCAATAGCCATCATAGATGCCAAAAACATACCAAACTTAATTTCACCACAATCATCAGTACCAATTGATCTCAAATGCAATACCAAATCAAGCAGTATTTCTAAGTAAGCAACATTAGACCTAAAACCCATGAATTCACACATCATGAATCATTCTACAAATCAAATGATCACGCAAATAAGAGTACAATCATACAAATTACTATCTAAGTGTTTATGCAACTCAAAAAGCTTTGTAATAAGCTCCCTCTATGAGATAACTCAGATAGCTCAAAGAGTATAAAAACCCCCTTTCAGACTAATAGGATGCACAAACAATACCTATAAACAACATAAAATATGATTAGGGTACACTGTTAGAACCAACTGATCAACTAAGACTCACAAAAGATTATTTAAAGGTCACATGCGAGCTAAAACCACTTACATGCATTGAGAAGAACAACTAACCATGAGAAAAAAGGAAGAAAACCAACTTACTCAGTTGAAGAAACTGATCAAATAGAAGTGGAGAGCTCTCGACAAGGATCACCCTAGTAGTCTCTGATCTTCAAACATATGAACACATAATGAAAAAATCTAGAGAGAAGTGAGAGTACTAGAAAGGGATTTTTAGAGAAATAGTGTGTTTTTAAAATAATAAAACTTGATTATAAAATTTCTATTTATACTTTTAACTTATTAATATTAAAATATTAGAGTATCATTATTTTAAATACTATCAATCCTGAAATAGTTTTTTGGTCTTACATAAATAATTAACAAAAATAAAGGAAAATGGTAAAATGAATATTTGAATTTTTTTGCTTTCAAATAATAAATCAAATTAGTATTAATTTAGATAATAAATAAAATAATTATAATGTAAATGAAAATTAATCAGTGTTGTCTAATTTTATAATATAAATTGTTATTAGTAATGACCATTGATATACAAATTTAATAATAAAATAAACTAAACAAGACAAAAAGATTATATTTTGATTAATTATTAAAAAATATAAATAATTATTTTTAAAAATATATTTTATTTTCATACTCTAGACATTATTAATTACAGTTTATAAAAATTTCGTATGAAAGTTACAGTTTTATGCAGGGACTAAATTGCAAATTTCCTATCATATTACTGGTATGTATCCTGTCATTAATTTCATTCGTTTATGTTTTTTACTAACATATCTAACGGTTTAAATTTGTTGATCACCAGTGGATCATATAAAAGCCATGGACATTTTTAACCCATCATTGCCTGTCTTGTTCCCCAATAACAAAGTAAAGCGTAATTTGTGACCCAAAAGAAAAAAAGTAAAATGCAATATTCATAATTATGCCGTTTCATGTGGATGACAATAACACCGAACATGGACATAAGGACATGCAAAAGAAAACAACATCATATCCACACGCAAACAATCTTTATTTCCTTCATTTACTCGCATGATCTTGTTCAAGTGTCAAAAGTGACAAAAAGGGGAAGAAAAATATAGCGACAAAAACTAATGAAAGCCAAACAAAAATATATTTACTTGAGGAATACGCAGTCACATACGCAACATGGAGCGAAAAACGTGTGCATCAAGACACGCCATAAAACAAAATCTAGTTATATATCTGAATAAGGGGAAATGTGAGAACTAAACAAAGCGTCAAATCAAGGGAAGAAGATTCTTTTTTTTTTTCAAAAAAAAAAATCAAAGTAGAGTGAAAAACAATTATTGAAATTTAACTTTTATTTAGTTGATAGAATAAGACAATCAAACATAATTCTAAAAATAAAGTAGACATTTTTATTTTTATGAACTAATTTTAAATTATATTTTCACGTAAATTTTCTTATCATATAAATAGCAAAATAAAAAAAGTAAACTTATATAATAGTAAAATGTTATTTTTTATGTAAACAGAAACTAGTATTTTAACAAAAGTCTACTAACATTGTTCTATTGTCTCATCCTCTTCGTATACGCTGACCTTCTTCATATTCATTCGTATTCTTCTTTGAATATTAATGTATACGTCCATATTAAAGATGTTTACATTTGTGTATGAAAATAAAAGAATACATATTAATTATAATTATTAAATTTTTACATGAATATAGCAAGAACTAAATCTTGTAAATTTAAAAATTGTGGGAGATTTTTTAGGTAAGTGTTACCGGTTTTATACATCTCCAAAATTTATTACTCCTATCCTAATGTACTAATATTTCTTTTTACTCCTATATTTGCTCCCAAAGAAAGGTTTAAACATTAAATTAATACTATAAATGGAACTAGTTTTTTTTTTAAATGTTCATAATAAATCGTAATTAATAATTACAATCACAATACAATTTTGTATGGTTACAGCAGTTACATTTGCATCATTCCTGACGTATTTTAAATATATAAACCTAGTATTTTTGAAATGATTATTATAATACCCTGTGAACTTCCATGACTTCTCCTAGTTGTTTTCCATGTTCCTTTTCCATCCTATAAATACACAAAGTCCACGGCTATTCTGCTATCATTCTCAATCTGCACGAAAAGCCAGAGATCAGAAAACAAGTCTAAAAAGCAACGTTTTTGAGTTGTGCTCCAAATTGAAAAAAATGCAGAAAGAACAACAAAAAGAGTATTTAGATTCGATGACGTGTCCAAGCTTCAACTACTACACCACCGTTCAACTCGCCGTCGTCGATAATCAGGTTGGACAAGATCACAACAGGACTCAAAACGACGACGCCAGTTTCGAGTTTGCCGCGTTTCGAGACGAAGCCTGTTTCGACGACGCGTTTTTCCCCATATTCAACCACAAGATACAGAATAGACAAAGGAGCAGCATCGCCGGCGGACGCGATTCCGGCACGGCGGTCCTCCGGTTCCCTATCACCGGAGACGATATTCACCGCAGCGAGCACAATCCTTTACCGGCGCCGCTGTCGGATTCTTCGTCGTCGTCGTCGGAGGTGGATGAATTGGAGGGAGTCCCGGCGGCGACTTACTGCGTGTGGACACCGAATTCGCCGAGAAAATGCAAGAAGAGCAATTCGACAGGGTCGTCGTCAAAGAAGTGGAAGCTTCTTGATTTGCTTCGGCGGAGCAATAGCGAGAGGAAGGAATCGTATCTGTTCCTGACGGCGGCGTCGGAGAAGAAAAGGATGAACGAGCGGTGGAGCATAGAGGTCGCTGGAAAACCGAAAGACAATGGTTTCGCTGAGAAGAAAAAGGCGGCAGTGACAGCGCACGAGGCTTTATATGTTAAGAACAGAGAATTGAGAATGATCGATAAGAAGAAGTCCTTTCTACCGTATAAGCCTAACTTGGTTGGGTTCTGCACAAGACGTTTTGGCAAGACATTCTCTTCATTCTGAAGACTTTGTTCAATGAATCTATTTTCAAATGTTCTTTCCAGTGAAAAACGAAAACGGGATTGGAGAAGTTAGATTAGATTAAGTTTGGTCTTTCTTTTTGGCATTTTTATTTATCTGATCATGATTCATGTACAAAGGGTGAAATGAATCAAATGAATGATTGATGATGTTTTATTTTAAACGATCTTTGTTGAAGAAGCGGCTGAGGGCGAAGTGTCTGTTTAGTTCAAATACGGGTCTTCGCCACCAAGGTGGGCCAAGAAAGCGAATACTTTTTTTTTTCTAAGGAAATGGTTGGTAGAGAAATCATCATTGATAACAAGAAAAAGACGAAACTGAAGGAATCGGCTGCTTTGAAGTGAAAGGAATAATCGATCACGGAGTTTATTGGCACAAAAATTGTAGGACGGAGAACCATTATAAAAGCATCCTCGTGAAAATTATTGGAAGGTCAAATTACATTTTTTTTTCCTTTCCCAATTCTAGAAGAGATGTAATATAAGTGTTCAATGTTTAGAAATATATGATCATATTGAGGCCTCTCTATCTCTTAGACATGGTGATTACACTGTTGTCTCAAACCACCAAATTAACACTATTAATGCTAGCAACTTCAATATCGCTAAGTAACCAACTAGATAGGGTTAACCTAACTTGAGTAGTACCCTACGAATATGAAATTAATTTTGAATATTTAACTTCTTTACAAATTTATCCCAATGCAATTAAAATTATACGATGATATGCAAAAATATAGACAAGAATTTGAGAATAAAATAGCAAATTAATAAAAGACTTTGAAACAATTATAATAAAACAAACCAATTCCACCGCTTTCAATATAGATTCTTCATCGGTTATCTTCAGATTATTGTTCAATTACCTATTGTTTTTGACTTCAAATTAATAAAGTAGATTCTTAATTAATTTGTTAGCGTTCTTACTATTAATCAAAGTAAATTCTCAATCATACATAAAAACTTTGTAGATTAATCATACTAAATTTAATCAAAGTAGATTATCAATTAAATATTACTATGCCTAATCATACTCATTCTTTTACCTCTAAAATAAAGCAAAAAGATAATTAACAAAAGTAAATTCTTGATTAATTCTAGTTAAAGTTTTTACCTCTAATCAAAGTACATTCTCAATTATTAGAAAAAACCCATTCAATTACATGAAAGTTTCTAATTTTTTTCCACCTTTGCCTTGGCCCCATTATAACCCGTGAAAAGTCCTCATAATCTTTGAATGCATGTTTTTTGAAATTCGTGAATATTAGAGTCTTGTTAAGTATTAGGAGTGTTTACTCGATGAGTATTTTGAGTGAAAACACAAGCCAAAACACTTAGCAGATTTTAGAGAGAAAATATACATTTTAAACTTGAATGATATATTTCATATTTGATTTTCTCGTAAATTCAAAATATTAACTCATGTGTGAAAAATAGAACTTTTCCATTTGAATATACATGGTAAGTTGACTTCTAGAAGATTGATTTGTTTATAGTAATGTTCATTCCTTTCATCCATTGTTGATATGCAATAAAATAACCCGGAACAAAGTTTTGAAATTATTTAATTTTTCCCCGAAGTGCAAAAAGGATAAGTGTGGGGATGTAATGAGTTCATATTTTTGCCCTCATGTAATGTTTAATTCTAGATTTTTAACTGAATTTTGTTCTTAAAATATTGATTTAATTGGGATTTCTTATAATTGGGTTTATTGACCATGAGATACAAAAAGATGTTAAAAATAACTTTTTAGTTGCATAAATATTCTTTGGATATTTTGAGGTGTGTTAGCATAGTTGCAACTAAGTTGAACTCATGGAAGTGTGGAAATAAATTGATTAAAGCTTCATGTGACACCTTAAAGATAAATCTAAGAATAGAAAATTATCAAGTTCACAAAAATCCAAGCCAAGCAAAAGAGGGAATAGGCAACAAAAAATGGACCTTCCGAATTTCTCTATTTTTTTTTTCCAGAAAAAGGGTTTTGATAATTCATAAATATTTATGATAAAAGATAATTTGAAAAAATATCTTGAGATATTTTATTTGATATTTTTAAATAATCTTATTTAATTATTTCATAAAAAATTAAAAGATAATAACTACAAAATCTTTTTAAATATGACAAGATCTTTTTAAATCTTTTTAGATCAACAATAACAAATATATCTTTGAAGATATTGAATTATTTAAAAGATAATTAGAGAAGATTGCAAAGGGCTGATTTGGAAAATTAATACAAATATTAGTTAGTGATAATTTATCATATATCTTTAAGTAATTAATTTTTTTAATTATATAATATATTGATATTATTAATCAGCTATATTTTTCAAATAATATATATCTCTCCAAATACTTTTAAATATTCATAATCACAATAGAATAAATAATATTTATCTTTATCTTTATTTTAAAATATATTTGAGAGATTTTAGCAACAGAAAAATCGAGTCAAAGTCCTATATAAACATACCAAGGGGAAGCAAAAAAGACAAGCTCGGCACTTCGAAGTTTAGGAACCCTTAGGGGGCCTAATTTCGTTCTCTCTCTCCACATTTTCTTCTATTTCTATTTTATTTTGTATTTCATTGGGGCCAAAGCTTCAAGGTTTGGTTCCATTGTAATTTCATTATGGATTATGGGGTTAGAATGAATAAATTTGTTTGTTCTTTTGATTCTTGTTGTGATTTATTTTTATCTATGTCTTTTGCCTTTTAGTCAAGTAAAAGTAATGATTTTTACATTGTAGCTAATTGGTGAGATGTTTTAATCTACATGCATGTTGATCACATGAGTTCATGGGCTTTTAATTTTAATTGAGAATGTACTTTGATTAAATTTAGAAACTTTCATGTGATTGAATGAGTTTTTGTCAATGATTGAGAATCTACTTTGATTAGAGGTCAAAACTTTAACTAGAATTAATCAAAAATGTACTTGGTTTATTTGCTTTTTGCTTGATTTTAGAGGTAAAAGAATGGACACGATTAAGGATAGTAAATATTTAATTGAAAATGTACTTTGGTTAAATTTAGTATGCTTAATCTACAAAGTTCTTGCTTTAGATTGAGAATTTACTTTGGTTAATAGTGAGAACGCCAACAAATTAATTGAGAATTTACATTGATTAATTTGCAAATCTACAACAATAATTAATTAAGCAATAATCTTTAGATAACTAATGATGGATCTAATTTGAAAAAGTAGTGGAATCAATCTATTTTGTTTATCATTGTTTTTATTTCTTTTTATCTTTTTCCAACTTTATTTCTGATTTTATTTGATTAACCTTTTGTATCGTTTTTAAGAACTAATTTGTTAGAAATCAATTTTGTGTCCATTAGGAGACGACAAAGGGTTGACTTTACTCTCTCTATTTTCTAGGCTATTATCTTAGCAATATTGAAGTTGTTGTAGTTTAGTGGTATTAATTTTTGTCAAAGTTTAGACGCATCTCTTCTATGTCATGAAAACGCTATCATTGACGCAATCAAATTAATACAATTAAACTATAGCAACTTCAGTATTGATAAGATAATAGTCAAGAAAATAGAAAGGGTGAAGTTAACCCTTAGTCGTCTCCCAAAAAACACCAAATTGATTTCTAACAAATTAGTTCTTACAAAAACTATACAAAAGTTTAATAAACTAAGATAAGAAATAAATAAATATAGTTGGAAAAAGATAAAAAGAAATAAAAATAATGATAAAGAAAATAGATTGATTTCACAACTTTTTAAAATAGATCCATCATCGGTTATCTAAAAGATTATTGCTCAATTGATTATTGTTGTATGTTTACAAATTAATCAATGTAAATTTTCAATTAATTTATTGGCATTCTCACTATTAATCAAAGTAAATTCTCAATCAAAAGCAAGAACTTTGTAGATTAATCATAATAAATTTAACCAAAGTACATTCTCAATTAAATATTACCATCCTTAATCATGTCCATTCATTTACCTCTAAAATCAAGCAAAAAGTTAATTAACCAAAGTACATTCTTGATTAATTCTACTTAAAATTTTCACCTCTAATCAAAGTACATTCTCAATCATTGGCAAATACTCATTCAATCACATGAAAGTTTCTAAATTTAATCAAAGTACATTCTCAATTAAAATTAAAAGCCCTTGAACTAATGTGATCAACATGCATATAGATAAAAACATCTCACTAATTAGCTACAATACAAAAATCATTACTTTTACTTGACTAAAAGGCAAAAGACATAGATGAAAATAAATACAACAAGAACCAAAAGAACTAACAAATTTATTCATTCTAACCTTAGAATTTATAATGAAATCACAATGGAACAAAACCTTGAAGCTTAGGCCCCTATTACTAAATAAATAAATAAAATAGAAGAAGAGAATGTGGAGAGAGAACGAAATTAGGCCTCCTAAGGGTTCTTAAACTCCGAAATGTCAAGCTTGTCTTTTCTACTTCCCCTTGGTCTCTTTATATAAGACTTGGATTGTGTTTTTATGTTGCTAAAAATCTCTCAAATATATTTTAAAATAAAAATAAAGATAAATTTTATTTATCTTTATAGTGATTATGAATATTTAAAAGTATTTGGAGAGATATAAACTATTTGACAAATATAGTTGGCGGATAATATAAATATCTGATATAATTATATAAATTAATTACTTAAAGATATATGATAAATTACCACTAACTAATATTTGTATTAATTTTTCAAATCAGCACTTTGCAATCTCCTCCAATTATCCTTTAAATAATTCAATATTTTTAAGATATATTTGTTATTGTAGATCTAAAAAGATTTAAGAAGAACTAGCCATATTTAAAAGGATGTGGTAGTTATTATCTTTTGATATTTTATGATATAATTAAATAAATTATTTAAAAATATCAAATAAAATATCTCAAGATATATTTTATGAAATTATCTTTTATCATAAATATTTATGAATTATCAAAGCCCTTTTTATGGAAAAGCAATAGAGAAACCTGCAAGGTCCAATTTTTGTTGCTCATTCCTTCTTCTACTTGGATTGGATTTTTGTGAACTTCATAATTTTTTATTCTTGGATTTATCTTTAAGGTGTCACATGAAGCTTTAATCAATTTATTTCCACAGTTCCATGAGTTCAACTTAGTTGCAGTTGTACTAACACACCTCAAAATATCCAAAAAATATTTATGCAACTAAAAAACTATTTTTAACATCTTATTGTATCTCATGCTTAATAAACCAAATTATAATAAATCTCAATTAAATCAATCTCTTAAGAACAAAATTCAATTAAAAATCCATAATTAAACCTTAAATGAGGGGAAAAATTAAGTAATTTCAAAACTTTGTTCTAGGTTATTTTAACATATCAACAATGGATCAAAAGAATGAATATTACTGGAAATATATCAATCTTCTAGAAGTCAACTTATTGTAACGTCCCATTTAAATAATAAACTTAATTAAATGCAATGTCACACAGAATAATATAAAGAGCAAAGTCATGAAGTATGTTGTCACTCCTTATAGATATCCACAATAAACTAGGGAAGAAACCAAGGCACACCACCATGCCAATAACAATACGAGAAAGAAGTTTAATAGTATTCAAAATAAATGCTCCAAGAGAAAGGAAATACATGGGGTACAACCCTAAAGGAGAACTTAGAAAAGTGGGGTCCGACCCAAGATAGGCTATGCAACAAAATCTTCATCACCCTGATGACAATGAGGAGTTCTTGCATCTGCTCACATCAATAAATTGTTGATCATCGCAAAAGGAGAAAACCACACATATAACATACAAACAAGTAGAAAGGGTAAGCTAGAATAGAAAAATGGTTTATCATACAATTGCATATAATTTTATAGCCAAAGATACATACATCAACCAAGCATGTGATGACCAACAAACAAGACACTAAGACTCAAGACACGATTATCTGGATACATATAATAAGTCAGATTCATTGGATGCTTGCACTTGTGGTGGCATCTACTGCTCTGCAAAGCCAAGTGCCAATGGGTTTCACACTACCACTCACAAGGTTAGCCTTCAAACATCTAAGGCCATTATCCTGCCAAAGACTAGGGCCTCTTGCTACTCTCACCACTCGAGTTAGTACGCTCTACGTGAGACTAACTGACTTTTTAGAGTGTCAAGATGCAATCCTTACTTGAATCCTTACTAAATTATATAATGAGGCACCACCATGAACCTTCGTGGAATTACGTCCTAATCATGAGACACCACCATAAGCTCCCACTAACAGGGGTCATGGAAATACGTTCTGACCATGAGGCACCACCACAAAACCATCGTGGAAATACGTCCTGACCAATGAGGCACCACTATGAGATCTCACCTAGAGATGCATGGAATCACGTCCTAAACCACACCAAAACCATGTCTCATCAACCATGCATAAAGTTATCATGCATACCAATTCCATGCCAACATTTATAACTAACCATCTCAATCATATTACATGCCAAGCTCATTCATACTTATCAATTCCAGCCCATAAACCATTAATACATGCAAAATTAGTCAATTCCTACTTTAACATAGTAATCCAACCAAACATGTGATCATCACCCAAGAACAGAGGGGAAAACAGTGCCGGAGCACATTCTCTCCTAGTTCTCGCTCAGGCTAAAAGGCCTCGCTCAAGCGAGAGGGTTCTCTCGCTCAGGCGAGCTCCTTTCGCCTAGACGAGAGCTTGAAGAGTGGAACAGTGGCGTTGTCATGTTCTCTCACTTAGGCAAGACCTCCTCGCCTGAGCGAGATGAACTCTCGCTCAAAACAAGAGCTCATCTCCTGAGCGATAGCTTGCACAAGTTCCAGGGAGCACTTCTGGTACTCTCGCTTGAGCGAGACTTACTCGCCTAGGGGAAAACACTAGGTTCCTCCACTATTCATGCGTGCAACAACCAGTCATTCAAAGCCAAACAATATTTTAACAGTTTCCAAGCAATTATAACAACAAACAAGCATTAAAATCATGAAACAAAACCAACACAAGCAGAATATCAAAAGAACCAAGCAAACCCTAGCTTCACTTACCTTATCAAAGCTACTGTGAGGGGTTTTTGGCACGAACAGAAGCACCCAGCTCCTTGAATCATTTAGTGAGCTAAAAATAGTAATATTAGAACAAAACTGGGTTACCACGAGGAACCCTAGTTTGATCCACGAAAACATGTTAGGGAAGGGAAGGTGTGAGTCGAGAGCTAACTTATATGGATTTGGAATGGAGTTTGCTAGCTTGACACGAGAAGGAAACCAAACCCTAGCAGAGCCTCTATAAGGATAGAGAAGAGAGCGTTTGAGAAGTGTTGTTTGCAAAGTGAGAGTGGAATAGGAAACGAAAGGACAGATAAGATTTTGAAGTCCCTAAGTGGGCTGACTTTAGGCCCACTAAGAGGCCAAGCCCTAAACTTATAAGACAAAAAGAAAAGGGGTCTTACACTTACCATGTATATTTAAATGGAAAAGTTCTATTTTTCACACATGAATTAATATTTTGAATTTACAAGAAAATCAAATATGAAATATATCACTCAAGTTTAAAATGTACATTTTCTCACCAAAATTCGTTCAATTGTTTTGACTTGTGTTTTCACTCAAAATACTCATCAAGTAAACACTTCTAATACTTAACAAGACTTTAATATTCACAAACTTTCAAAACACATGCATTTAAAGATCATGAGGACTTTTCACGGGTTATAATGGGGCTAAGGCAAAGGTAGGAAAAATTTAGTACTTTTGAGTTTTTGAATTATAAATATAGAAAGAATAGTGGAGCATAATTTCAAAAATAACTATTTTTCATTTTGTTGCTCTTTTTGAGGAAGCAATTATTTTTATACATCTTTTTTTTTTTTTCAAAACTATTTGATCTCTTTTTTCTTCCTTTCTGCAATTTTCATTATTCTGTGGGTGAGGTACTCACCCACACACTTTATTCCTCAACCAATCCTAACATAATCCACTAACTTATTTCTTTCTTCCTAAGGTAAGGAACAAT
>Ga0209589_1010045_pt1 | contig 13967 bp, 5 predicted proteins | sample CowpeawhiteBW_FD_187525 | JGI IMG/M metagenome (GOLD analysis project Ga0209589, IMG submission 187525) | Root nodule microbial communities of legume samples collected from California USA - Cow pea white BW (SPAdes) (version 2) | ecosystem: Host-associated > Plants > Roots > Nodule | place: USA...
ATATATACAAAAATATATATATATATATATATATATATATATATGGAAAAAAAAATACGAAAGGAAAGTTCTTTGAAGATTGCCCTATGAGAAGGTCAAACATAGCATCATGGTCTATGGGAACTCAACTTGCATGAACTGAATTATTAGAAAGGAATGATTAGGAGTGAAAAGAGTGATTAAGAGTAGAAAGAACATTAGAATGACTGAAAAAGAAGGAATTGAATGGGTCACCTTTTTGCTTCTTCTTTAACTGTAAGATATAAGGTTAACATTGAAGACAATTTTCTTAAAATTTAAGCATGTTAACGATGATACAATTTTGGATTAAATTAATTTTATAATATCAAAAGTACTTTTAATCCAAATAGTATTCTAAACAAGCTATTTACACGTATTTTATTTATATGATACAAGAACAAATTTTTTCTCTTTGTTTTTTTATGAAATCATATATAATATAACTTGTATCAATGAAAATCTTATTTACGTTAAATAAGTTAAATAAATAATCAGATATTTTATTGATACATTTCGATTGAATTCCATTATTAAACCGGTAATACTACTAAAAATTCTTATATTACATACAATTTTTTGTTGTAAATTTGTTAAAATAATTTACAAGAAAAGACTTATTCTATTATTTTGTCTAAAACTCTTAATTGGTAAGTAATTCTTTCGTAAGTAATTACTTCCTACAAAATTATAAAATTTATAAATATTTTTTACAAAATTTATTGTGAAAAATATTTTATACAAAATATTTAAAAAAATTATCAACAATTTCCTCTATTTTTTTTTCATAATAAATTTTATAAATATTTTCTGAAAAAATTCAAAATAAAATTCACAAAAAAATATAAATTTTTTTAATAATATAATAAACTATTTAGATCACTTACAAAAATATAATAGGATAACTTTTACAAAAATTTCTTTTCCTTTTTTCCTACTACAAATGAGAAATATGTATCAGATTTTTTTTTTCTTCTTAAAGCTATATATGCTGGGATGTTTAAATTAAATGGTTAACTATGCTTTTAGTCCATGAACTTTTACTCAAAATTGGAATTCGTTCCTGGTCAAAACTTTAATAAATGTTAATCCCTAAACTTTAAAAATGAATGAATATAGTCATTTTAACCCAATTTTGTTAATTGTTTTTAGGTTTCGAACGCATTTCTAAGTAAATATCGAGTCGAGAATGTGTCAAATGACATAAACAATTTTAATATTTATTGAAAAATGCGTTCCAAACTTAAAAAAGATTTAATAAAATTGACTTAAAAGAACTATATTCATTTATTTTTAAAATTTAAAAACTAAAATTTATCAAAATTTTAATCAAAAATAAATTTCAATTTGAACCAAAATTCACATACTTAGTCCTAAATTAAATAAGCCATGAATGCAAAAAATATCTGAAGTTAAAGTGACAGCAGTGTGGCAGCAATTATATGGGTCCACCTCCACGTAGGAGATTGAAGGGTAACTGGTGGTTGTTCTTGTAAGTTTACTTTTAATGGAAATTTAATGATGAAGATTATGAAAATGTTAATTATGGTAGCAGAAAAGAGAGTGATGAGACCGGGGACCTGAACCAAGTTGCAAAACAAGTCAACATCAACAGTGTCATTTATAATTGATGCAAAAGTTTGTGCAGAAGATGCAGTTGAATTTCATGGAAACCCTAGACACATAGCTTTCTAGTTCCAAGGTAAATAAAAAAAAAAAAAAAAGACACTAGGGTTTGGCTTTAGGCCAGAAAGAGAAAGACTGCTACCCTCAGAACTCGCCATTAAAAATCGAACTAACTCATTACTCTTCAATAACCCTTTTCACAGGAAAAATATGAATAAAATAATTGAAAAGCAATAATTCAGACCCTTCTTCTCTGCTCTTCAGAACAACTCGTATCTTTTTTGTGTATAATACTTATCAGTCAACAGGTCAAGCTTCACAGAGTAACTGCCTTCAAAATATGCGTTACCAACTTTGTAGCAGAATAGGTCCTTCTGAACAAAACCCTACAAATTCTAGATCACTCAACAGGCCTCATATAATTAATGCCATCCAAGCTAATATATATTATTATTTATTATTATTATTATTATTATTATTATTATTATTATTACTATAAAAAATAATAACTGTTTAAATATATATATATATTCAAGATTTTTAAATATTATCACTACAACATCCAAATATTTTGATGAATCCTGTGATGGTATTGTCTGCAAGTTCTTTATACAGTATCGAGACAAGTTTGAAACCTTGAAACCAAACCTTACAGGAATTGAAGGATTGTTGAGAGAGGGAGAGAACAAAAAAGAAAAAAAAAAAAACATTTCTCAATAACAATACAAAATCCCTTAAATTTTCAAGGGTAGCATACAATTTCTCAAAAAAAATTGCATCACTTGTTAGATCTCCATGCCAAATATGCAGATTTTGATGTTCATTTAGCAGAAGCCCTTCATTTTTTCTGAAAGAAAAAAACACATCTGACAAGAAATTGTAAGCATTGAACAGAAACATATATATAGAGATAGAACTGCATCAGAAAAAAAAAAAAAACAAGTTAAAATCTCAAAACTTGAACTTCAACTCCTGATGGCAGTGTAATACCATGCAGCAAATTCTCCTTGAAGAACTTGTATCTGTCTTTAAGACGAATACAATACAACAACGTACGAGAATGAATTTAGTGCAGATAATTAGCAAATTCTTTTCTGCAGGTGAGTTCTTCCACAGCAACAGAAAACGAGGCAAGCTTTTTGAAAAAGTTCAGGCAATGAAAGAAAACAAAACACCAAACAACAAACACAGTAAGTTGAAGGAAACAACTAAAAAGTACAAACCATTTGGTTTGACCTAAATAGATCAAAAACAAACAAAGGAAATTAAGTACGAAAAACAAAGAAACAACATGCATGATGTTATAAAACCTGAGATGGGAGGAATTGAAAAAATAAAATAAAAAATAAAAAACCTCTGCAGGAGATAAAAGTTGAGTCAAAATACATAAAAAGAAAAGAGGTGGTGAAGGTAAAATTCGTACACTCCCAATCGTCATCATATCTTTGAAGATCTTGACTTCTGAATCGCCATAATCAGAACCGAACCTACAATTCAAGTAACATTCAGAAAGAGAGTGAAGAAGAAAGAAGCATATATAGAGAATAGTTTTCAGTGACTCTTCTCTTGCAACAACAACAACATGCATCTTTGAAGATAAACACAGTAAGAAGAAACCGTGAAACTCAGGATAGATAGCGCCAAAGAACACGATGATGTGACAAATCATGGCGCTATCCCTCCTGAGCTTTACAGATTCTTCAGTACTCTCTCTCAGCTATGCATTTTTTTTCTGAGAACGAACGAAGAGTGAGAAATTTTGTTGAGAGAGAATGAAATGGAAGAAGTTGTTGATGTTTGAGGAGGGAGAATGAAGAGTGGAGAGGGCAATTTATAGGAGAGAAAGAAGGAACGTGGCAATTAAAATGTGAAGATTTTGGAAAAAAAGGTAAAAGGGTTCTTACTTTTGCACCAGAAATGAGAAAGTAGCAGCAAAATTAGACTGGTGAATGGAGCATGCCATGGTTAATGGTTCCACATGGTTTTGTTTTGTGGCTCAATTAGTGACCAAACAACTTTTCTTTTTTTTAATGTCTTTTGCTGGAAAAGGTTATCGCATAAACTATTTTTTAATCGCTGCTACGTATTCTTAACCTTGTACGTTGCCGACTACGTATTTTTCTCGCAGAGCTACGGAGAAAAAGGGTGAAGTGGAGTGGAATATAAAATTATTAATAAGGTATAAAAGGAATATTGGAAAGTCTTTTATGTCGCATTTGACTTTCTTTTTTTTAAGGAGAATATTTTTGAAAATGCTACCTCATCATTATATTTATTGATGTTTTTATTTTTGTTTCTTCCTAAAAGGTAAGATAAAGAGGTAGGCTATTTGTGTCTATTCTTATTAAGAAAAATTAATATATAAGAACTAATATTTATTGATTAAAATATAATTTATTTTTTAATGTTGATTTTTATAATTTTGAAGAACCTTTGTCTATGTTCATTAGTGAGTGATGCGAGTTTGGATAACTTGGACAAAAGTAGATTTGGATTGATACATAGTTTTTTTTTTTATATGTATTTATTGGGGGAAATAATTTTTAAAATGATTTAAATATATTTAAAAAAATTAGGGGAAACCTTGGTCCACGGTATGACCTCCCCTTCCTTACTACAACCCTTTAAATCTTTTAAATATTTTTTAGGAATGATGATAATAAATGTTTCACTTATTTATTTAAAATGTTCTTATTACTGATTAAAAACTATTAAAATGTAAGTAAATGAACATCCTTCATGCCATTGGTCAGAGAAACAGAAATAAGTGACCTCATTTGTAACCACAAAAATAAAAAGGATTTTTGCACATGCAACAACGGTAATATTTTGTTTTTCTTTGAAGGAAAAAATAGTTGAAGTTTCCTAAGATTCTCTTTGACATAACTATCATATATAAATAGTTGCAGAAAGATGACATTGCTGGTTGATGATTAAAGTTCGGTTAATGTCACTTATTGGCTGCTCGTGCTTTCTGGTTTCGGTTCGTTGTTGATTGGGTTTTTTTTTGGCATGCATGCTAACAAAACTATTGGCAGAGAGGTTCACGAGATTTAGAAAACTTGCATCGATCTTTCAAATCTTGAATGTTAAGAATATTTCTGATTTATGTAAATTTTTTCTATTTAAAATTGAATTTGAATTGAGCAGAATCTAAGAAGAAAAAAAAAATGTCTTTTAAGATTTTCATTATTGCATTTATTTGTGTAAGACTTCAAAACTTTATTTTTACTTTTATTATTAATATTACTATTATAATATAATAGTAATAATAATAATACTTATTCGACGATCAATGATTTCTGATTTATGTAAAAAAGAATAGGTTTTACGGAAATAAATAATCCAATGTGGGACTTCTTCTAATATTAGAAAAAGAAAAGAGTGGAAGGAATGTGATATATAGGCTGTTAGAGAAGGTTATTTAACTTATTTCAAAATTGTTTTTCATCATAAAATTTTATTTTAATTATTCTAGATTATATTTGTTATCAGCTATTTAATATCGATTAAATAATTACCATTGCATTACTAATTAAATTTAAAAACATAAAAAAATTATTATATATGATGATGAAATAGACATTTGTCAACATAACCCTAATTGGAGGTAGAAATAAGGTTTGGAAGTATTTTCCATCGTTGGGGACAACTTTTATATTCCTTGTTTCTCTTTAGTTAATGTAGGGTCTGTTTTAAAGTTAGATAAAAATATTAATTTTAAATAGTTAAACCTTGTGCATTTAAATTAGATTAGAGAATGTTCAAGTTTAGAGGGTTATGAAGTTATTGATGATCTTTCTAAATTTTAATTTGTTTGAATTATCTAAGAGTAGAAAATAATTCCAGGAGGTAATAATATGACTATTAAGTTAATCAATCAATTTTTTTAATTAGTAATTTTTTTTTCTAAAATTTCTTATTGTTGGTGTAAAGGAAGATAGTGTTGACGTAAGATTTGATATTTGTAAAAGTATATGAACATTGACAAATATAGTATTTCAATAGGAATATATTAATTTAAAGTATAAATTATGGAATCTTAATTTTAAGAAATTGTATGATTGATTTTGTGAAAAATATGTTCCATTGATATCATTCAAGTGATGACGTAACTCTCGAACGACAAGTTATGAGTTATGATTATATGTTGTTCACTATTACTCAAGCATGTTATAATGAGTACTCATATGAAATGTTATGTTGATAGTGTGATGTAACTAATATATGAATATGTTATGTATATCCACTAGTACAAAAATCATTATTCACAAACATTAATTAACAACACTTCAAACATCGTAATAAAAAAACATATGGGAAAATAATACTGTAATTATTGTGAATTTTTTAACAATGATTGATTGGAGAACTATCGTTAAAAATCTTATCAAGACATATAATGATAATTTTATTGTGAAACATCGCTAAAAGTCTTACGTACGACGACATTTTTGTGGCCAACCGTCGTTTAAAATCTTGCTTCTAAAAAATTACTTGTTTCTTCACTTCCTTGCCTGCACTGTGTTTTCCTTTTATTCTTTCCCATTTTCTCTCCCTGCACATTGTCCCTATAAAGCTTGTTGCATGTCACACCTTCAAGCTTGTCGATCATTGTACCATCAAGGCTCTTCTAACTGCCAAGGTCACTACTTTTCTGCATGGGCTCAATTCGCCCTTGTATGGAGCGGTTTCCTCCCTCACCAGTCGTCATGTCATCGTTGTTAAAGCTCATAGTCATTGACCCATTTAGAATCGTCGCAGTTAGTCATCACTGCTTTAAGTGTCGTTGACCAAACCAACGACATTAAAAATATTTATTAAACAATGTCACCATTGATCGTCGTTGCTAGTTTGACACCAAACGACAACAGTTTGTCATTTAACCTCATTAAAAAGGTTGACTTATGACAATGGTTTTACTTGTTTTCAATTGTTTAAACTTATAACGACGAGTCTAAGACCATGTTTGAAAGTCATTTTAACCATTGTTAAAAGTTTCGTTGTCACCGATAATCCTATCATGAAATAATTATTTCTAAATAATGAATCGTTATGTATTTGTATAAATAATTATAGTCATACTAGATTCGAGAATATATTATATTATAAATATGAAGTATGTACAATTATAAATGTTTTTCTTACTAAACTTTATGCAAATATAATTTTGGTAACTTTTTGTTGGAAAATTACATAAAGTATATTATATATTGGGTTGTCGTAATTAACATGAGGTTGGTAAATGTTCAATCCAAAGTCGCAAGGATACTCCTTTAACTAAAGGGGCCACAAGATGAACTAAGTTTTGTCTGATCATCGTATAGTCAAGCAAATGCACATCAAATAAAAGTACAAAAGGAATTATGCTCTTCTAAAGAGATTAGTCTGGCATTTGATAGATGTGGTAACGAGATCAAGGAGATAAATCCGTATTGGAAATTCCAATGGAAATAAATAATTTTGTTACCATAAACAAGGAAAAAGTTTTTTTCTTTTTAATTCTAACACGACTTGTGAAATAATTTACTTACTCTTGATAGATAATTATAACTTTGATTGATACTATATACTTTCCAAAAACATATACATTATGTATCTGATAATATATATATATATATATATATATATATATATATATTATTTTTAATCTAATTAGTGATACTATGGATACTTACCAATTATATAGAATTTATTATTTCTACATTTTTTAGAGAAAATATGAAAAATATTTAAGTTTCTTACAAAAATGTAGATAAGTTGTACTTTTTTTTATGTATTATAAGTTTTATTTTGTAAAAATAATAATTTAAAATCTCACATTTAAATAAATTACAAAATAAATATAATAAACTAAAAAAAGTACATGTACTTTTTAGTTAAAGTTAAAGTATTATATATAAATAAAAAAGTATTAAAGTCCTTTTTGGTGTATATTTATTTTTGTGTGTACTACTAGCAAGTAAAATACGAGCTCCCACCCCTTTAGAAAAGTGAACTTCAAAAGTATCATCGATAATTGGCAGATTTGCATATCTATTCAATATTCATCTTAGATTTTATCCTTATGTATGTTTTTTTTTTTTTTTTTTTTTTTTTTTTTTGTCATCTTATGTTGTCATAAACATAAAAAAGATAATTAGTTAACACAAATCATTAGAAAATATGGGAAAGAAATTCTAAGGTTCTAACGTATATTGGATTAGTTTTTTAATCTGATTAAACATGAAAGAATATATAACATGTGGTTAGGTTGTTCTAAGAAAGAGCTAGAAGTGAAGAAATGATTACAGGTCTATATGCTTCTTCAAAACACAATGATGTTTAAACAAGAATATCTGTTTCTCAATGAAGAAATTGTCTTTTAGATTTACTTATATATTCTTCTTATAATAAAGTTTCTGTCTCCATCATAACTATCTTGCACATTCAGTCACCGTATACATATATATTCAAGGAAAATAAAGAATCGAAAATATATAGCTTAGAACTTGCATCATAATCCAGAAAATTGGATTATTTTGAAAAATTATATATAATTAATTACTGTCATAAATTTTTTTAGTTAGAAAAAAAATAAACAATTTTTCTGAAAAATATATTTAAAATAATTTATTAGATATAATTAATAAAAAAATTCAAGTTTTACATAAGAAAAAATATATACAGATAAAGGTGCTTATAAATAAATCATAAATTAAAATTTTTTAGTGTCACAAATGTATGAAATTTTTACTATTTTTTTAATGACTTAAACATTCAACTTTATTTTACTTAAAATGAATAATAAAATAAGAAATTTGATAAGATGGCCTAAAAAACTCAAAACAAAAATAAATCAGTTGATTGAAGAATTCGAGTACCAGACGCTACAACGCTGAAGTAATTCATGTCATACTTTCAGGAAAAGCTCGAATAACCTTCAACAAATGGGTACCTATACTGGAAACCGACACAGGTGGGTAGGTAGAGAATACGTAAGGACACAAGACAACTCTTTCTAAGGAACTCGACAAAATAGCTCCGTAATTTCGGGAGAAGGGATGCCTCCTCACAAAGGGGGTTGCAGTAACCAGACACAGGCGACTGTTTACCAAAACCACATTTCTCTGTAAAGTTTTAAAACCATGTATGGAGTTGACGTATGTCCAGTGTCGAACGTTGGTAACTTGATTATAGTATGCCTAAGAAAAATTATAACATTATTTAGTTTATATTTTACTTTCTTGAAATGAGGGGAATTTAGTTATTGTTTGTGTCTTAGGTTGTATAAATATATATATATATATATATATATATATATATATATATATCTTTTCCTACTAATAGCTAAAGAAGAATATGAATATTTATATTTTAATTTATTTAATATTATTAGTAGTTTTTTGGTATATTTTGCAGTTATTCATAAAACATATTTTTGTTGTGCCAATAAGAATTGAGGGGAGTGCAAACAGAATCTTAAACACAATCTATATATGGCTCCATTCATGATGCAAGTTAGGACTGAAAGAAGTAGTGAGATATATATGTAAATGATGGTGCTAACATATTAATCAAGATTATTATTAAGTCATGATTATTACTTTTGAAGCATTAGAGTCTTAATATTAACCCCACAGGGAACATGACCACTAATGTAATGACAACTCACTCATACTTTCCGTATTTAAATAATTAATGACAAGATGTTCTTAACTATTACCTTAACAGAATTAGTAAACAAATCAATAGTAAAAAAGAAAAGTTTTATGAAGTCTATTGGATTTTTTAGTTTTACTTTTTCATTCTTAAATTTAACATATAAAGAAATAGTTTTTCGTATCTAATTGAGTAGAATTTTTTTTATGTGTCAAATAACATTTTAGATTGATAAATTTTAAAATTTGAGACTACATTAAAAAGATTATATTTATTATTTTTTTAAATTTTAAAACTAAAATATATTAAAGTTTAAAAATCAAAATATATTAAAGTTTAAAAATCTAACTACACTATTAATATATTAATTTTTTAATATATTTTAAAATATTAAAATTAGTATGGATAAATGCAGAACACGAAAAAAATTAAAAATATAGATTAAATTTAAAAAAAAAAGTCCACTATAGGATAAAATACTTTTAAAATAAGAACATATCGTGATTGCATCTTATCTCCAACCAACCACCATGTCAAAAACAAAAGCTATTCAATTACCTCTTTCACCCTCATTTCACGAAAAAAGGCTTCAAAGATAAGGGCTAGTTTTGGAAAATTGTTGTTAGAATTTCATTTCATATCTTTTATTTAGATGAACTTATGTACTCAAATATAGTATCGTTACGAAATAGTCCACACTTAGTTAGGTCAAAGAATAAAATATGAGAGTCAATACATAAGAATTAAAGTATAATTTTTTTTTAATCATAATCATCGATATTTATTTTTCATTATTCAAACATAATAAAATTATGCTAATTTCTCCTCTATTAGGATGAAAATCAGTCAAAACATACGTATGCATCATCTCCGATACATAATCGTAATTAAGGTCTTAACCTTAAGATATGCATTTTATTAAAAGAAGTTATTAAAATATACTAATCATTTTTAAATACAACTCTAGTTTATAGGAATACTTTTTTTGTTTAACAAAAAACGTAGTTACATTAAACTACAACAAGTTATAAAAATGTTAATAGTTTTGTACATGTATTTATTATGTGTGTTTATAAAAAAAAATTAATAATTAATTTAAAGGAATTACTAATATAATTTAATTTATAAAAAAAAGTAAAAAGTAAAAGTTTCTCTTAATATTAATATTAATTGTTAATAGTTTTTTTTAACAAATACATATGACAATTACTAAAACTTAAATATCTTAAACACATAAATTATTAGTGAAATTAAAAAATTAAAATTTGTGTACTAAATATGATTTTATTTATTATATTAAATAAAATATGTCAATATTCATGACAATGAATCAAATATATATATATATATATACTCACTAGAAGCCTTATTTTCCTTAAAAGATTCTTTTAACAAATAACATAAATTAAAATAAAAAAACTTATTTTCTCTATGCATTCTATCTTTTCACTTATGTATTGTTGAATCAAGAAGACAGAAACTTAAAGGAAAAAAAATGATGTCGAGAACATAAGAAAAGAGTGTATGTTTTGTAGTAATGTTTGTCGAAACAAAAGTGTGTTATATGTCCCCTTTCAATACCTCCTTTGCGGTTTCAGCGTTGTTTTTTGCAATGTAAGTTCATTGCACTATTACTTTTCCTTTAGTCACACTCAATCTCCCTTTTCCTTTACCTGAATCTTCAATTATATGTACGAATCTTTCTTCCTCATCTTCTTGTCTTATAATAAAAATAAAATACATTTTTTTTTCCTGGCTAGCATGCTTTAGGTCCTTAGCTGTGGCTACTTTGATGGAAGTAGCATCTGAAAATATATTAAACAAATATATGTAGAGATTATATCATGTTAATTGCTAAAATGTAATGAGAGGGGTCTAATACTAACACGAGTTTATTAAAGAAACTAAATTATGTTTGGTTGAAGACTAAATTATACATGTCAAAATGAGTTTTAATCGGAAAATAAATCTAGATCATCACACGTGTTCGTGCCGAATTGATTTGAAAAAATATTTTTTTTTATAAATTTGGTTCAAATTAAATTTGACTCGCTTCGATAACAGATTAAATGGAGTTGAATTGAGTTGAAAGTAAGTTCATTCATAACTTACCATCAACAACTATATATTAGCTTTTTATAATTTTTTATGAATGAGCTATTCCACTATAAAAAAAATATTTGAACAATTCACCTTGTTTTAACTACAACAAATCTATAAAATAAATTGAAAGAATAAAACGTTTTTAAGTTAGTAGATCCACTAACTCGGCAATTTTAACATCTCATTTAACAATATAAACCATCAAACAAAACATTTAAATATTTGATAAAATCAAAGCATAAAAATGATTACACAATTCTCAAATTACAGTCATTCCAAAATAGATAAATTGAAATAGAAAATTAAGCATAACTTACAAGAAGTTTTCAAAAGGAAAACTAGGATCTAATAACAAAATAATTAGGTGCAACTATAAAGCAGGATCTCCTCACTCTACTCCAGATCCAAACTCTTCAATTACTCACACCTATCAGGTGATCGATCATAACAAAAGGAAACAGACACCAAAACAACAAAAATAAGAGAAAGGGTAAGTTAATGTAAATAGAATATTCAGAGCATTTATAATTGAAAATTTACAACAATCATTCATAACTTATCATTCCATGTCATTTATGACTACTAACACTACTCGACAATGAGAATACTTGTTGCATTGATATTGGATCCAAGCAAGTTGTGCACTTGTAGTGTCATCTCATGCTCTGCAATTATATTCTACCACATAAAAGGTTAGTTCGTCAGCACCTTTGGTCAAGAAAAAACCCATAGGCTAGGACCTCTTCCTCCTCTCACCACATATCCCCCATTCCTCCCTACTTGAGAATTTGAATGGTTATTAGTGTCAGGATAATTGTCAAGACGATCACCATATCAATGCATACACTACTACAATTTTCACTAATCCCCCTTGAATTAGTATCTTTACATCTACAACTCATATCATATACAATTTATTCATAAAAAGTTACAAAACTTCCCAATTAACATCAACAAATATCCAAACCAAGTACTGATCCACTCGTTCAGCAAACACGTCATCTTGTTGGGCAAGAAGTACCTTCTCGACCAATGACAAATTGCTCGCCTTGCGACAAATTGCTCGTTCGGCAAAGGCTTCACTAGAGCTCTAGAGGAAAAGTATTAAATTTAATCGCCTAACGAGTAAAGACTTACCTAGTGATTTTCAAATCAATAAACCCTTAACTTAAAACTTGATCAACGAATCTGCATAATTATACATTCCAAAAGTAAAGACTTACCTAGTTCAATCCCATGATAAGTCAAATTGAACTTACTCATTTTTAGGGTAAGCATAATAATAACATTCCTACTTCATACTCATATTTAATATATATTAAAAGATAATAAACTTAAGGAAAAATGTGAAGCACGGAAACAAAATTAATAAAGTAAAATATCAATAATTAAGATAATGAGAAATAATGTTTTGTATCCAACATATTATTCTTCATTAATGAAAATTAGATAACATTTCACTTATTATTTAATATTAATGAATAACATTTAAAATAGTTTTAAATACAAAGTTGGATGAAATGCATTATTGACAGCACTATATTGGTAGGTGTGCATAGAAATTGATTTGAGATGAAGAGGCCGAACCTCACAATTGACCACCACATTAATTTTCAAAAAATATCTCACATCTATACACCTATAAATAAATATATATATATATATATATATATATATATATATATATATATATATATATATATATATATATATATATATATATATATATATATATATATATAAACCCCTCGTTCTTTGTATGTTATTCTTACAAAAAAAAAATCTATCTTTTACCTAGTTTTTTAGAACTTTAATAAAATATTTATCATTTAGAACTTTAATATATTATTAAGTACGTGACTTCTATTGTAGTTTTTCTGTGTGATATGTACATTATATTAAGTATCTATCTTTCATAAATTTTATCTTCTTTTTATTTAGTTAAATTCTCACACACAAAAAATGAATTAAATTAAAATAATACATTTTTTTTCTTTCTAAATAAAGAGGGAAACATGCATAAAGTTGATAATTGGAGCAAATTTGTGAATTATTTAAAATTTTGAAATTTAAAATCGGGAGACTGAAATCACAAATAATTTAAGCTTAAAGAGAGACCAATAATGTAACCTAATTAAATTATTTTTTTTATAGAAAAAAGTACGTTTTTCGTCAAAACTAGTCCAGAGTATATAGTTTTAAATCATATAATTTTTTGTTCATTAAGTTTAGTGAAAAAGAATATTTTATTATAGAGGGAGGAATTAAAATTAAAATATTTAATGAAAGAAGATTGTATGTTTCATGTTTGATGGTATTTTTAAAAAAATTGTAAAAGGAAAAAATAAAAAAAGTGACAAAGCAGCTTGTGTGCCCTACAATTTGAAACCACTTGTATGGTATATAAAGAAGATGTGACAGGCTTATCGCTTCCTAGTATTTATTTTGTATTGGGATTAAATGAATAATCATAAATTTTGTTGGAAAAGAATAAAACTAAATTCTAAAACATAGCACAATATATATATATATATATATATATATATATATATATATATATATATATATATATATATATA
>Ga0209589_1010046_pt1 | contig 13957 bp, 9 predicted proteins | sample CowpeawhiteBW_FD_187525 | JGI IMG/M metagenome (GOLD analysis project Ga0209589, IMG submission 187525) | Root nodule microbial communities of legume samples collected from California USA - Cow pea white BW (SPAdes) (version 2) | ecosystem: Host-associated > Plants > Roots > Nodule | place: USA...
ACCTTTGTAATTTTTTACACATGAAATTTTTTACACTTGTAAAAAATAAAATAATTTGAATATTTAGGTGTAGTGATTTGATGTATAAATTCAAAACAATTATTTTAACATGTATATATAAGTTATAATTAAATTTAGTTACTAATTTGGTCTCAAATTGGAAAGAACGAAATTGAAAACAACTATTTCAAAATGCCCAGATTCACATATATTTAACTGTACTAATGGTAAATTTAAAGCGAAAATAATAAAAACATGCTTCAAATAAGCAATTTTAATAGTCTGGTTCACACTATCTAATTTGAAGCCAAATTAGGAATAGTTAACAATATGTCTTGGGTTATGTGTATGCTTCTGTTCATGATAACTTATGTGCATGGGAAGATTTTAAATGATAGCTTAACAAAGGCCATACAAGAAAAGTGATACTATGTTTTAGTTTTGGTGTTTTTGCTAACCAATGCATATTGCCACCAATTAAGGAATTAAAAAACAAAAGTTTTCATTGGATATCATGAGAGCCCGTTAGCAAAAAATGGGATGAGAACACACTATTATTCCATTTTTTTTAATTCTTTAACTACTAATTAGAATTTCCTTTAGTTACTAGTTCCTACTGTTAAACGAACTAGATATTCCTAGAGAGTTGAATAGGGTAAACTTAGGTGTAAAATAATAAGGATAATGCTAGAATAATGAAATATCTATTGGATTATCGTTGAAGATTTACATCAATGAACCATTCATCACTATTTGCTTGACCAAATTGATTTTGGGTTTGTCATTATGAAGTTGGTTTACAAAAGGTACTTTTTGATAAAGCATAGTTGGTTTGTTGAACAATGATGTTGGTTTATATAAAATGTTGAGCATTTTTCTTGGTTTTTCATATAGAATAGTAGACCACAATATTGCAGATATTTCCTTGTGATTCATACCACCGCTACAAGGTACTTTCTTTCTTATAATTTTGAACTTAGAAATCTAGTTTTAGAGGAATTTCCTTAGCTTTTTGAGATTTTATTTCATCTAGATTGATGATTTTTCTTTTTTGAAAGTAATTTTTTCCAGGGGATGGGGCAATGATGAAGGATATTGGATTCAATGCCTATAATTTCTCCATCTTTTGGTCAAGAATACTACCTGTGAGAAACTATAATCATCTTTTTATTGTTTTGGTATAGCAAGTGTAAATTTATTTAAAGAACCAAATGAAAGACATGACCCTGCTAAAGAATTCTCAAGAAAGTGTCATTTCAGTGGACATTGAATGCTTCAAAGAAGCCCCTTTCCAAAGCAGAAATTACATATGAGAAAGTGGTGCTCCGTTACCGAATGATGGAAGAGGATCAAGCGAGGAAGACAATATTAGTTAGGAAGATAACTATAGGAAAATATATTATAATAGCGTATGATTTTTTTGTCTTTTTGTTTTCATCGTGTAATCCTTTGGATGGTGCTGGATAATGTGAATTATGTTTTATATGAATTATGAATGAAAATATTTGTGATGAAAATTTATATATTTAATAATTTTCTTTTACTTTATCTAATTTTATAAAAGGCAACTTAATTAAATAATATGAAAGTAATGATGCTTTTAGCTGTTATATTTTGCATTAGATTTTTTTTTCAAAATAAAAAAATTATCACAGTTTTAACTGCCATTATTTGCGTTGAGAATACAGCGGTTTTAACTGCCATTATTTGCATAGTGCATTAAATGGCGAGTGTGGCGGCGTTTCGCATAAGACAACCATATTATACTTTGTGGTGACAGAATATATAGCGGTATGTGGACCCGCCAGACATGCAAAATATGGTGGTCATAAGCATCATTTTATACAACATTTAACTATCATATTTAACACAATTGTTTGTAGTGTAGAGTTTCCAGTTTCCTAAAATTTCACAGAATTATTCACTACATTGATTTGCCATTCATTCCTCGGGAAAACAATCACAATGTCGGCGAAGAAGGGATCAGACATGTTGGGAGCAACCATCTATGATAAGGTTATAAAATTTTGTTTTTCACACACAATTATAAAATAGGAAAGTGAGATAAATATCACATAAAAAAATATACAACATATCATAATAAGATAAAATGAAATGAAAATTCTTCCAAATCCATAAAACTGGATTTTATCATACTTTATAAAGATATTGATTAAGTTTGTAGTGACTAGTAAGGATAAATGAACTCATAGCCAACAAAGTAACTCAAAAACATCTCATCTTAAGTAATATTAACTCGTTTAAATCCCCAAGGTCATACCTCCAACTACAATAATCAAATATTTATTTATCATAAATTTTATTTCAATATTAAACCATATAATTAAATAAATAAATAAATAAATAGGATCAATGAATAATTAAAATAAATATAAATAAATAAAAAGGATCAGTCCGTTACTGGAGATAAATATAAATAAGTAAATGAGAGTAATATAAATTGAATAAATATGACTAGTGCACAACTGGAGATGAATATAAATAAATAAATAGGAACGAGAACTAAATATAAATTAGAATGAGGTTAGGGACACCTCACTTAAGGTAAATATAGAGATAAAAATAATTAAAGTAAGGCTTAAATAATGGTTTGGTCCTAGTTTTCGTTCAATTTTTTCAATATGGTCCTACTTTTGTTTTCTTTTTCAATTTGGTCCTAATATTCGTCAATTTTAGTCAATTTGGTCTTTTTTGTTAACACCATTAAAATAGTTAACAAAAGAAGAATAGTAACTGCCACATGTCATTTTGTAATTTTTGTAATTATTTTGTAATTATTTTTATTTTAAAAAATGTACACTTGTCAAGCTCATATCATGCCACTAGTCTTCAAGACTATGTTCCTTACCTTTTTCTCACTTGACTCAAGCTCATTAAGCCTTTGCATCTCAATCTCATGTTCCCTAAGCTTACCAAACAATGCAGTTGTAGTCAAAGTGGATAGATCTCTTATTTCTAAGATAGTCGTGACCTTTGGTTGCTAAGATCTATCAAGACACTTCAGCACCTTGATGTTTAACTTTTCTTTGTCGAATTCCTTACCCAAACCTATGAGATGGTTAACTATGTGAGTGAATCTCTTTAGTACATCTGCTATAGATTCTCATTGTTTCATCTTGAATAGCTCATACTCTTGAATCAAGGCATGCTTCCTTGCTCTCTTAACATAATTGGTTCCTTCATGAGTCACTTCAAGAACCTCCCACATTTCCTTGGCACTCTTGCATTGTGAAACATGAAAAAACTCATCCATGTTGAGAGATGAAGTGAGGATATTCTTTGCATTGCAATCATATTGAGCCACGTGTCATTTTGTAATTTTTTTAATTTTTTTAACTTTTTTTTAATTATATTGAGCACTCCTCCTTTCTTCCTTAGTCCATTTAGTCCATGGCTTATCAACCTGCACATTTTCAACAGTATGCTTAGGAGTATATGGTCTATTTATGATTGCATCTCATATCCCTTGATCTATTGACTCAATAAAGATTTTCATCCTTATTTTCCAAAATTGGTAATTAACGCCACTAAACATAGGGGGTCTATGAAAGGATAACTTGTTTTTAGCCATTTCAAGTAGTTCAAAAATAGATTTAGGACCTTACTTGAGCAAATTTCAAGTACCTAGCTCTAGATACCAATTGTTAGTTTTGACATGGTTGAAATGCCAAGAAAGGGGGTTGAATTGGCTAGTTAAAAATTTAAGCTATCTTTGAAAGCTAAATACCACCTTTAAATGAATCAATTAGATCACCAAGTTAGGATACAATACTACTTAACTGTATACTTTCAATCGGTCAAACACAAAGTTAATCGATTGATTTTACTAAAACAGATTCTGTTCTAGTATAATCAACCGATTGAAACAGAAAAACAGTTGACTGAAATACTGGGAAAAATGCAGACATGCAATTTTGAGTTTTAAACCAGGAACAATGCATAAGAATGATCAAGACAGGTTCTAAATGATTATGCAAACATGCTCAATGCTGCAAATGTCATGAAAACATGCAAGAACACGAAAAGATGATTGAAACACAAGTTCTTTAAACTTTAAATGATTATGCAAGAGAGAAGGGTTAGAGAAAAGATGAGATCACAAGATTTTTATACTGGTTCAGTCAAACCTGAGCTACATCCAGTTTGTCAAGACAACTTGAGCTTGACTTTGCACTATTTAAAAAGATTTACAAAGTATCCACCCTTACACTTTCAAAATATACAAAAACCACACAAAAGACTCTTGAATCACACAAGAATCACACCAGCACAGCAAGAACCCTCTTGCAGACCTGGAAAACCACCAGGCACACACACAAAGCTTGAGAAAGATCAAACCTCAGTGGTAGCATAACCCATTCTACCACAAACCACTTTCTCTAAGCTTTAAACCAAGTCAAAAGCTCCAACAATTGATCCAAGATCAATGTTCAACTGCTGCAAACTGTATGATCAAGAAACAGAGAGTTTCCACAAGTTTTTAGAACAATTTCGCGCTAAAAAATGTCAGAATACCTGTCTTTCAAAAATCACAGCCTTTATAGCCAAACTGTTACGAAATTCAACAAGTTGATTTCCAAATCAATCGGTTGATTTCACTTGACTTAAGTGAAATCAGTCGATTAAAAAATAAATCAACTGATTGAATTTGTTGCAGTTTAAGACTACTGCAGCTAACCTTTTAACCTGTTGAAAAACCATTCAACAGATTAAAAGACACACCAAAGACCAAATACATCTAATTAATGCTACAAGGTCTACAATATGAATTACAAACTTCAAATACACTTTCTTAATGTGTAACCATGTGGAGAGCACACGTTCCAGCCTTGATCAACATGGATATCATCAAATCTCCTTTCCTTCATCAATGTAGGCTTCATTCCTATGGTAATGGCTTCAAGATAGTTCAAAAAGGCTTCATTAAATCTTCATCAAATCTTCAAGAAGCATACCACATTGACTTTTCATGTCAACACAACTTAGTAGAAACTAGGGGTGCATAATAGATTTTTGTGTGGCCCATCTAGAAAGAGGGGAGTGTATATGTAATTTAGGGGGTGTAGAAGTGATTTTTCCAGAACTTGCTAATTTCAGCCTTATTTAAAGGTGGTTTGTAACTTTAATCAATTTATTTTTACACCTTAAATGAGCTTAATCATAATTTCAGCTACATCAACACACGTTAAAATATTCAAAAATAATTTATGCAACTAAAATCACTTTTTAAGGTATTTTTATCACACAAGTTCAAATAGCCTATTTATCATAACTATTAATTAAATCACTCTTTAAGCACACAAATTCAATTAAAAACCCAGAATTAAACATTAAATGAGGGCAAAAATACACACTCATCAAGCGGCAATGAGTCTTCTTGTTCTCTTCATCGATGATTACGACAACGATAATGACAAAGCGTTTCCCTCCCCAGGTAGCTAGCGACATGCACATTTTCACTTTCTTTTCATCAATGATGAAACACTCTTCTCCCTAAGCAACCAACGGTCTGCATATCTCTTCCCCAAACATTCGAAACAGGGTACCAAATGTTGGTTAAGAGGATTAGATTTTTATGTTGATTAGAAGGGTGGGATTTTGTGTTGATTAGAAGAGTGAATGAGAGGCATGAATAACACAAGGGTGGATGGAGAGCTTTGTTAATTTTGGGGTTTTGTTTTTATGTTAATTTCTTATTTACTTTTTCTTTTGGTGTAGTTAATTTTTTGTTCGCTTGTGGAAACAAATATGTTTTAACATTTCCAATTTGTTCGATTAACTTGGAATAATTGTGTTCTTGATGTATATTTGTTTTTCTCAGAAATTGGTGCTTAAGATGAACATATTCTCCAAGACATCCATCAAATTTCTCAAGAAGAACATATTCTCCAAATTTGGTGTCCCAAGAGTCTTGAAAAGTGATGGAGGTTCTCACTTATGCAAATATCAGTTGAAGAAAGTCTTGGAACACTACAATGTTAGACACAGAGTTGCCTCTCCCTACCATCCTCAGTCAAATGGACAAGCAAAAGTGTCAAATAGAGAAATCAAAATGATCATTGAGAAGACAACTTCTTCCTCAAGAAAGGATTGTTCTATGTAGTTAGACGATGTTGTGTGGGCTTATCGGACTGCATTCAGGATTCCAATTGGGTTGACTCCATTCCAATTGGTATATGGGAAAGCTTGTCATCTCCCGATGAAGTTGGAGCACAAAGCTTATTAGGGCATGAAGTTCTTAAATTTTGATCCATCCTTTTCAGGGGAGAAAAGGAAGTTGTAGTTGTAAGACCCAAGAAATTTAAATAATTAATTAAATAATTATTTAATAAATGCAGGTAGTAGGAGCCTTTAAGGTATTTAATGCGGATTGTAATGATGTGGAAGAGTACTAGCTCAAGTGGTTGAAATTACTTTATTGTGTGAAGGGACTTGGGTTCAAATCTTATGTATGCCATTTATGTGGTATTTCATTTATTATTATTTTAAATATGTGTTGGATCATGATGAGTGATAATATAATCATAGAATTATATAAATTATTAAGAAACATGAATTGGTTTGATGGTTATGCATGAATTTGGCATTGGCATGGTTAGGGGTTTGATCCTTGGTAGAACCAAATTAAACTTTTTTTTTGCCAAAATTTCCTTTGGCATGAAGGTGAAAGGGCAACTAAACCCTAGTAGCCAAGGGGGTTGGAAAACCATCATAGAATTTCCAATGAATGGCAATTAAACTCAAGTTGAATGGTATTTTCGTTTTATACCATTTACCTCTCATTAAGACCACAATTAGTGACCAATCAAGAGAAAGAAAGAGTGGTTTAGGGACTGTTATTGTTGCATAGCCTTAGGTATACGAAAATTTAGAGTGTAAGGTGAGAATTGAGGGAAGCAAGGAGCTACATTGAGATAGAGTCAAAGGAACATCATTGGTGATCAAGAGGGAACTCACAACAAGTCCAAAAATAAGCTAAGGAAACCAGGTTAGGGGAGCTGGACCCTGCGTTTTACTTCACGTCGTTAATTATATGAATTGTATATTGAATTGGATGTATATACACTGCTTATTTCATGTATTCTTCGTGTTTCTAGAATTTTTCAGAAACCGCCTGACGGGTGATGAACCACCGCTAGGCGACTCATCCCAATTATATGAAATTCTGGATTCCTGCAGAGGAACCGCCTGGCGACACGTCCCTGGCCGTCAGGCGACACAAGCCATGAAACCCAGTTTTGGGTTTTCCTATGAACGGCCTGTTGGTGGAAATTGACCTGCCAGGCGATGTGAACCAATTTTGGTTCGATTTTGATGTTCTGGATGTTTTTAGATGACTCTAATCAGAGGGAAAGCAAATTTTAATGGTTAAGGGGTGATTGGATGTCAAATGTCATTGATATTCATTTAATTGATGCCTAAATTGGATGAAAAAAGTAGGAATATTATCTTAGGGTTGATGAATTGAGAATTTCTATAGTGGCAGCAATCTAAGGGGAAAATGTGAATGAATTCGTAAATGGGAAGTGTTAGGGATGAACCATAATCCCAATAACTGGGATCGTATCCTATGGAGTTAAAAATTTATGGAAATCAGAGTTGTTGTGAATGGGGTTAGGTTCGAAGGTGCAAGAACCGCCTGACAACACCCATTTGGCTGCCAGGCGCCATACCAGAGAGGTGTGTGGTGTTCTATTCACAAAAAACGTTGCTTTTCGTACTTTTCGCGTAACAGAAACCGCCAGGCAGTAGTTTAGTCCCGCCAGGCGCCACCTTCCTCACTTCTAGGCACTACGCACCACCATATTTTTCTAGTTTGCGCAGTTTTTTGTAAAACTGCATTTCTCGGTTCGTTAACCGGTCGATTTAGGTGAAATTTTAACAGGTGGTCCATAACATGTTGTTCTTCACTTTGAACGATAGAGATTGGATTTGGAGGTCAATAGCTAGAGATATACATTACTTAATATTGCTGATTTTGGAGTCTATAAAATACACGAATAAGCTTTTGATAAGTTCAAGTAACTTCTAATGAAACATGATTGGGTTATGTGGTAAGTCTCTATCAATTTGTTAGTCACGTGTGGAGAATTGGTTTGGTGAAGGAATGGGTGTCAATATTAAATTGCATTCGTGCATAAGATCATGTGCTTAAAATTGTCAAAGTGTTGTTGCTTATATTTTGTTTGAGCATGCTTGGGATGGTCTATATGACTAGGGGATGAATGCACATGTGAGGTGCTATAAGGCCTGGGACATTATAAATGGCAATGCTTTTCATTAGGGGTACTCTAGAATGAGAGCAAATGAGAGCAAATGGTGTGAAGTGTGTTTGATCCTGAACTAAAACCAGTACTGCATAAGTACTAGTGTAACGCCTAGCGGTGGTGATCGACCCGCCAAACAACGACATAGAAATAGGGGGTTCTAGATCATGGTGGCGCTTGGCGGAAAGGAGGGGTGCGCCAGGCGGAGTCTGCAGTTCAGTAAATACTAAGTCACGTAGCGCTTGACGGCAGAGGAAGTCCCACCAGGCGATAGTTGCAGTGACAATGAAGACTAAGGCGCTTAGCGCTTGGCGGTACATGTCCCTCGCCAGGTGATTTGGAAGCGGTAGCGCCTGGAGGTACGTGTTCCCCGCCAGGCGATTTTGCTGTAATAGATTGGTGTTATACTTCCTATTATGTGCATGATCTACAAGGCTTCTAGGATATCTTAAAGGTCGACTTGCTGATGTTCCTTGAGTTGTGGCTCAGAACGTATCTCTTGAGTTGTGGCTCGGGATAGGGGTTAAGCATGTGGTATTCCTTGAGTTGTGGCTGGGAATCATATCTCTTGAGTTGTGGCTCGGGATGGCGGATGAACACGAGGAACTCTTGAGTTATGGCTCGGGTTGGCGAGTGTTGCTGGTGTGAGTGTGTTGGTTGTGGCCAGTACGGATGGGTCCATATAGATTATCCTCCTCAATAATTGACTGATGAGTTTGGTAGTCTTGGGACGTTACGAACTATGTTTGTATTGGAAACTCCACCTGGCGTTACGGTGTGTGATCCGTAGCATGGTTTCCCGCACGTGCTCTATCGGTTGTGGTCGATAGGTATGGCAGCAAGACAACTAGAGGTACTCACTAAAAGATGTAGAACACGAATAACATGGTGGTGGCCATGTGTTGTGATATCAAAGGATGGAATTCCTTTGGTGTGATTGTGTGATTTGTATATTTATGTCATATATATATATATATATATATATATATATATATATATATTTTTTAGCTCACCCTATTTGCTCGTATTTGGCGATAATCGTATACGCAGTACACGGGAGCAGATGATGTTGCAAGTGGATCTGGTGAGGCTTAACAGCGGAACGGGGAAAACTCATGGGAACAATTTTATAGAGTTTTATCATTTATGGTTTTGGAATAAAGATGTAATCTATTATGAGACTGTTTTGGTATTTTATTGAATTTTGAGAAGATTTGAACTTAGAGTTATTTTTTATTATGAAATAAATTATTTGAAATTTTCCGCGTTTTTGGGAAATGGATTTAAAATAAATGTGATTTTATTTTCTTATTTTATTTTATTATTTAAACCCGTAATATCTAGTCGGGATGTTACAACAACTACATGAGTTGGGAGAGATGCGACTCAATGCTTATGAGTCATCCAAGAGTTATAAAGAGAAAGTGAAGGCCTATCATGATAGGAAATTGGTGAAAAGAGATTTCAAACCCGGTTAGACCCATTTACCATCAAATAGGTGAAATCTTATGGGGCAGTTGAAATTGAAGACCCATCCTCACAAAAGAGTTGGTAGTTAATGGCCAAAGGCTCAAGCCTTATTTGGGTGGTTAAGTTTTGAGGATGACCACCGTAATGCACCTGAGTGAAGCCTAGAGTTCTTACCCGTCAAGCTTGTGATGTTAAGAAAATGCTTCCTAGGAGGCAACCCAGCGTTCTCAACCCTTTCTTTTAATTCAATTTGCTGCTTTAAGTCTTGTTGTGAAAATTTGTGTGTTCGTGAAATTTGGTAGTTAAGTTGAGCATGCTTTCCTCTTTTTTTCAATTCATGTGTGCATCAAGCCTTTGATGTTGCTAATGTGGTTTTAGGTGTGTTTTAAGTTAGCCTTAGCTTCGTTTTTGTTTGAATGCATGTTTGCATAAGTGTTGAGTGCCAAGGTTCAAAGGTTGAGAGGAAAAACAAAGAAAATCAAGCCATTGCAGCTCTGATGCTTAGCCTTGCCCTGTACCGTTCAGCGTCAACCAAGAAACTGACCACTATAGCTTCAACACTCAACTTTAGATATGGGCGTTCAATGCCACACCAGAAAATTTGAAACTTTTGTTTTTATCAATACAACGCTTACCATTAGAGTGAGGGCTCTGAGCGCTGGCTCGCGCACCAAATCTGGTTTCTTTGGGCCAATGGGCACAATGTTTTGGGCTTCTTTTTAAAATTTCACTCTCACTCTCTAGCCCTACCTTCCCAATCCCCAATCTCACTCCAGTCAAAACCCTAACCCCATCTCACAATCCCAATTCATAAATTTCAAACCCTAATCTTACAATTTTCCCCAAATCTCCCTCAATTCAATCGACACCTACCCACGCTCGCCACTACCATCCACTCTCATGACCAAGCCTAGCACCATTTTCGCTCTTCCTCTGCAACCACACGAACACATCATTTTTGCACTTCTCTCCAAACACCAGTCGAAACCCTTCATTTAATACTCACGCAACCGCTCATTCTCAAGCCAATTCACTCATTATCATGACCTACACCAAATTCTAGGGGCAAGCACTTGCAAGGCTACTTCTCTCAATTTCTTGAACTCTTAAGCACTCTTCACAATTATGTTTAGCTGAAGTACAATAAGCATTGTTTTTCCTCTAAATTGAGTGTTATGTTACTTCAGTTTCTTTTGTTTAATGAATGTGTCCCTAATTTTTCATTCCAATACAATGTTGTTTGGTCTAGATTAAATTAGGGGTGTATGTGTTGCCTTTTCCTTGTAGTTATAGTGATTGTGAATTGTATGTTGCTGTTGAGATGAGGTTGTTATGCCACTCTTGTCACTAAGCTAGTTTGTGTGATGTTCACTGCTTAGTTTTTCATTAAGGTGTGTTATTGTTTTGCGAAGCTTAGCTTTTGATTTTTTCGTGCTGTGCTATGTGAAAATGTGTAGGTTGGGTCAAGTTCTAAACCAATTTTTTGTGCTACTGCAGTGCTGGCTAATAGTACTATGTTCAGGCCATGATTTTGGTTGTTGTTCAGTGTTAGTGGTTTAGTTTATGTTAATCCTAGCTAGTTTTGTTGAGTCTTGTTTTGTGGGATCCCGAATTCTGCATTTTCTCTGTACTTTTTAAGTTATGTCACATTAGTATAATCATCTTTTTAATGCATCTATTGTCCAATTGCTGACCTTGAGGTGCCGTCATATTTGTTTCTTGTTGAATATCTTTTTTGTAGGATGGCATTTTCCTCTGCTCCTAAGCGCTATAAAGCAATTGTGGGTCAATCTTTATGCGGCCAAAAGCGGTATAGAAGTTCTATTCCCATCGTTTCGTCACCAAGGAGCATGAAAATAATTTTTCCTTGGTTCAAAACCGAAGGCTTTTGATGGAGAAGCCATTTGGCCTTTTACTTGGAGAAGTTCCCGAGTTCTTAGAATGATATCTCCGGAGAGGGTGGAATAATTTGGGGTTTTATCCAGCTCATATGAACATAACTATAGTGAAAGAGTTTTATGCCAATGCAAAGAAAATAAATGATGAAGAACCTTACCTAAGCTATGTTCGAGGGAGACACGTCCCATTTGATGCAGTGGTTATCAATTCCTTCTTGGGTACAAAATGGGAATTGGGCGACACACCATGTAAGTATGCCTAATTATGGTAGGATGGTGTTGACTATAGGGAGATAGAGTGGGCCTTGTGCATCCCGGGGGGACTTTTACATTGAACAACCAACAACAACCCACGAAAATCCTTAGGTGCAACCTCATTTCAGCGAGTAAGATGTGGATGGCTCTCATGCATGCCAATATGACTCCATGCTCACATCCCTTTGAACAGGTGCAAGCAAGAATGCATGTTAAATCTTAAGGACTTTATGAATATATCCTCTTTAAGACAATTGAAGAATGTCGCATGACCTATCACGAAAAACTGAATGCAATAGAGACATTGCCAAGGTCCATCTTATCAAAGTGGCTATTTAACACAAATTTTGTCTCAGTCAAAAGTTCAACACTACTTCTAACAAGAAGAATATCATCAACATATAAGACAAGAATGATGATATGACTCCCACTACTCTTCAAGTAAATGTAATGATTTGAGGCATTTTTCCTTGAAGTCAAAAGAATGACCACATGATCAAATTTCGAATATCATTGTCTAGAACTTGTTGTAGCTCATAACTAGATTTTTTTTAACATGTAAATCAAATTCTCTTAGCCTTATTTAGGAAAAGCCATCAGGTTGAACCATATAAATGTCCTCATGGTGTATTTCAAATCCATCAAACACACTGATACGATCCTATCCAGGAAAGAGTATGATCATTTCTGAATTTGAATCCTCAAGAGGCACGACACGAATAAATGAGACAAGAACGCGAAATAAGACAAAGATGGGGGACACCACAATCTAGCAGATTGATAAGTCAAGTGAAGATTCGCCATAAAGATGTTAATCTTTGATAAGAACCGAAGGCCTAAGCCAAGAACAAAGAGAAACCTCTCTTTAATGGAAATCAAATTCAATATATGACTAAAAGTGTCCACATCAGTTTTTAGTACCTTTATTTATAGGCACATAAGTTTAAGCAAACCTGCAAACCCTACAAGAAGGCCCAAGCCCAAAATATAAAAGCATAAACTAATTATAAAAGAAAGCTTAAAGCCCAAAAACATAAAATATAACTAATTTCTAAAAGAAAACCCAAAAGTCCATCTTCAAGTTCTTCATGTATGGAATCTTGGGATAGTCCTCTATCATTCCCTCATTCTTAAAAAGAATTTGTCCTCAAATTCGTACCACTTGAAGTTTAGGAAATAGACTTCTATTGTACCCTCCTTCTTAAAGAGAATTTGTCCTCAAATTCGTCTCACTTGAAGATTCTCTTTCATTCTCCCTTGTTTGGAGAGAATTCAACCCGAATTCTGAAAGGTCTTCCCGGGTCAAATACGTACCTTATAATGATATATTTGATGGCCCTACAGTCATTGTACATCGACCCCAATCTATCTTTCATAGGTACTAGAATGACTAGAATAGCATAAGGACTCAAACTTTCCTTAACCGATCCTTTGTCCATAAGTTACCCCACTTGCTTCTGTATCTCTTTAGTTTCTTCAGTGTTACTCCTATAGGTTAGCCTATTAGGAAGGGATGCACCTTGAATGAGATCTATATTATACTCAGTACCCATTTTAGGAGGTAAACCATGAGGGATGTCTTTAGAAAAGACATCATCATACTTCTTGAGAAGTTGCTCCATACCTAAAGACAAATAAGCTTGCACAGAAGAGAGATAAATATTGTTAGGCATAAGCAAATATAAGGGTTGTTTCTTAATAAACGCTCTGTTTATTTCTTTTTCTCTCAATAAAAGGCTTTTATCACTCTTTATTTTTTTACCTTCCTTTTTCTTGCCTTTTTTCTGGAATTTTCTCTCTTCCTTCTTTTCTCTCTTGCTCTCTTCTCATTCTCATCTTAATTTGATCCTCACAAACTTCTCTAGGAGATAAAGGTGTTAGGGACACCTTCTACCCCTTAAACAGGAAAGAATACTTATTGGTTATACCATCATGGGTTACCTTTCTATCATATTGCCAAGGCCTCCCCAACAACAAGTGACTCGCCTCCATAGGTACCACATCACATACTACCTCATCGACATATTTACCTATAGAGAAAGCAAT
>Ga0209589_1010047_pt1 | contig 13956 bp, 9 predicted proteins | sample CowpeawhiteBW_FD_187525 | JGI IMG/M metagenome (GOLD analysis project Ga0209589, IMG submission 187525) | Root nodule microbial communities of legume samples collected from California USA - Cow pea white BW (SPAdes) (version 2) | ecosystem: Host-associated > Plants > Roots > Nodule | place: USA...
GCTTCCACACCTTCATTGCATATATAATCATACCATATACTTACCTTATACTCACATGCAGGTTCTAGTCAGATCATTGCTCAATATTATCAACTAATTCGTCTTGGCCAAGAGGTGAGTTCATATAGTTGGACTTATCAACAAGACTCTAATTATTACAACAAAATCAATCTTATATGTCTAATCAATGATAACATTTGAGTAACTATCCATCACAATGGTGGATGAACTATGATATAAATCCATACCTCTCTTGTTGAATTTGTAGGGTTACCTGAGCATAATGGAGAACTGCAGAGAAAACGCAATGGTGTTAAAGGAAGATTTGGAGAAGAGTGGGCACTTTAACATACTCTCAAAAGACAATGGTGTTCCTGTGGTGGCATTTTCTCTGAAAGACAGAAGGCAGTACGATGAGTACAAGATATCAGAGATGCTGCGGCGCCACGGTTGGATAGTGCCAGCTTATCCAATGCCACCTGCTGCTCAGCACGTCATTGTGCTCCGTGTGGTTATCAGGGCTGAGTTTTCACGTACTCTTGCTGAGCGCCTTGCGTTTGACATACACAATGTGCTGCATGAGCTTGAAAAGTTGCCTCCCCCCACAATGATGAATAACATTGAGGAAGAGAACAAGGACTTGGTTGATAATGGAGTTAAGGAAACTACATTGGACGCACACAGAGCCATTATTGTTCAAGAATCAAACAAGCGCCAGAAAGTTATGGCTGCCTAGTTAGGGGGCTCTTTCTCATAATACCAATAAAATAAGGAGCCTTTTAGTATTTGTTCTAACTCCAGCCATACTCTACCCTTAACTATAGTTTACTTTATTTTGCCGAAATGTTAGGGAAAATTTGCTTATAATTTGATGTCAATTGAGATGTGTAATTGGCATGTATTACGTTTAAAATGTTAACGTAACTTGAATATGAAAGTTTTGTTGTTGACGTTACTATTATCCTTTTGTCTGTGGGAGTAGCCAGCAAGATAACTGATTCGATAACCGTGTTAAGTGGAGAGTAGAAGAAGGAAATAAAATTAAGTTTTAGGAGGAGAAATGGATAGAAAGAACAACTCTCACTTGTACTAGATTCTATGCAATCTCCAATTGCAAAGAAAGAATTACAAAGGACTTGGGGTGGAAACATATTATCTGGGTTTGGAATTTAACTTGAAGAAGAACTAGATCAATGTGGAAAACAATCCAGAAAGAAGGATTATTGCAACTCAGGTCTGGCCAAAAGTTTAAAAGAGATTGTGTGAAGTGTGGGACAAAAGAAGACCAGTGATCATTTACAATCAGATTAGCATATAATATACTAAAAGGTACTCTAGGCGTGGAAGACCAATGATAACTGTAACGTCCCATTTAATTAATAAACGTAATTAAAGAAACGTCACACACAAATGATACTATTTAGCAATCTTGGGGTCCTTAACCTAATCCCTACAAACTAGGCACACCACGATGCCGAAAGATTACAGGATAACGATTTGACTAAAAGCATATAAATCCAAGAACAACGAATACATGGGCCATAGCCCTAATGAAAAGCCCAACAGAAACTAAAGTCCAATCCACGTGGACTATGCAGCAGAATTACCATCTCCCTGTTGTCCACGGATGTTCCTCGTCTCTGCTCACACCAACAAGTTGATGATCATCGCAAAAGAGAGTACCACACAGCAGAACACACAACAACAAAAGTAGGGTAAGCTAGAGCATAAAATCATTTCATTAATGGATTCAGATACATTTCACAGTCCAGCATACATACATCACACAAGCATGTTACGACCTTCCAAACAAAATACACTACGACTCGACTCGACTCATCCGGATATATATATATATATATATAACTTGGTCGGATTCAACGGACGCTTGCACTTGTGGATACCTCTGCTCACCCCCGAGCTATGTGTTACAAGTGTTTCATTGAATCAATTTCCCTCACCACAAGGTTAGCCCTTAATGAATTTCAGGCCTCCTACTACTCTCACCACAAGAGTCAGTCCGCTCTAAGTGAGACTAACTGACCCCTTAGAGTGTCAAGATGCAGTCCTTACCTTGAATTCTTACCTAGTTATACAGATGGGGCACCACCATGGGCACCCACTAACAGGGGCCATGGAATTACGTCCCGACCACTGAAGCGCAGCCCCGGAAGTCTCACCTAGAGACCCCAAGGAATTACATGCTGACACGGACCAACATTCATAAATCAGCAATACGAGAACATTAAATCATATTTACAATTTCATACCAACCCCTGGGATTAATTCCTCATACGTATCACATTTTGAATCCATACCACTAGTCATCACCACCCCATGAGTCTAGGGCCTCATCTCATATCAATACCATGTTACTTTAGTTCCAATCCACTCATTCATTTCACATGCCAAGTTCCCACAATACCCATCATTCACCATTTATGAATCATGTCACGCATACATAGCACTCCATTAGGCATATATCCATACATATGTACATGTATCTCATCATAGCAATCATACCCAAACAATTCCAATCATCCGAGAGTAAACACACAACCAAAACACAACATTGTCTCGCCCAATCCCTCGCTCAAGCTGAAGGGTCTCGCTCAGGCGAGTCCCCTTCGCCTAGGCGAGGGCTCAAAAACACCAAGAAAGCAACGCGGGATCTCGCTTAGGCGAGACCCCTCTCGCCTGGGCGAGATGCTCGCTCGCTCAAAATAAAGAGCGAGTCGCCTGGGCGACCTCTCGCGTAAAAGGGTTTGCGCGAGTCTCTGTTCGTCTCGCCTAGGCGAGACTGGCTCGCTTGGGCGAGATTAGCAGGTCTCGCCACTGTTTTCCTGCAACAGTGATCCACGCCAGCCCATCCCACATATATTAACACATTCACAGCTTATCACAACATCATACCAGCCCCATAACTTCAAAACGATAGTTCATAACATAACAGAAACGAAATATGAGAGTGAGCTAGAGCTTCCCTACCTGGAAATGGGTTCGTACAGGACTTTCGACACACAACCAAGGAGCATAGCAGCTCTAGAAACGCACTAAAGAGTTGAAAACAGAAGGTACACGGGACAAAGGGGGCGGATTAATACAAAACCCTAACTGTGAAATACAAAGGAAAAGCAATGGAACTCATACGATCTAGAAAGGGCACTTACGTGGAGTAGGAACTGGTTCGGAGCTAGTTCGAGAAGGCTTGGGGAGGAACCCTAGCAGAGCATCCTATGAGAGTAAGGGAAAAAGACGGCTGGTTTCTGAAAGTGAATGGAAATGGAAATTAGGGCAACACGAAGGGCTCTTATCTCATGGGCCAGCCTTTAGGCCCACTGCTGTAGGGCAGCCCTTAAAAGGAAGTAGAATAAAAAGGGGCCTTAAAATAACCAACAATTTTTCATACAGCCGTACGACACCATGACATGGTTTCTTGATCTAATAATTGAATTAAAATTTGTTGAGCTGGCACATTCACCTTTTAATTAAATAGTAAAATAAAAGGAAAACTAAAGAGTCGGGCAACAGGAAAGTGAACCTTAGAAGTTGGATAAGGGTGAAAGAGGGATGGAGAAATAAATTGGTGATGTAGAGAAATTGAGATTCATACAGAATCATCTCCCAACATTATTTCATAGAAAAAACATGAAAAATGTAATGATAATTACTATCCCTTCTCACTGACCAAAAAATTAACTTTTCTAAATTTAAGTCTATCTTAAAAGTAATAAATTTTATAATGAACTATAGGTATCACGCGTAAAAAATCACATTTTTGGTTGGTCTCCAACTAACATACGTAAATTTATTTTACAATTTTTACAATTTCGTTCTCGTGCCACTATTTTTCCTCTAGATAACACACCACTGTTTTTCTAGCATCATGAGTTTTCTCCAACCAGAAAACTCCAACCTCAAGTGGTTTTTCAGGTGACTGTGACATAAGTGTTGGGTTGATTTTACGTGGCTACTACATTTTGGTGGTCGCAGATATAATTGTGGATGTTCGGTGTGGTTGCACTACTAAAAATTATCATATTACATGTGAATTTTCTTGCAAATTTGTTAAAAAAATTTGCAAGAAAACACTTTTTCCTGTTATTTTTTCTAAGAATTTTAATTGGTAGATAATTCCTTCGTGGGTAATTATTTCCTACAAAATTATAAAATTCATAAATATTTCCTACAAAATTTGTTGCGAAAAGTGTTTTATACAAAATATTTTGCAAAAAAATTGGCAGCAATTTCCTACAATTTTTTTTTCATAACAAAATTTATAAGTATATCCTACAAAAACAATTTCAAAACAAAATTGACAAGAAATATGAGTTTTTTTAGTAGTGTTGCATCGACAAAGTGTGTGGTAACTAGAGTTTGTTGTAGCTTGCGTTGTGGCTCGCAGTTTGGAGCATCTTTAGTGTTGCTACGTGATAGTTGTTCATTGTTGTGTGTGGTGTGTGCGCTGTTGCACATCTTATTTGTTCTTCCGGCGAGCCTCGGATGATTTGGAGTTGCGCAATGGTTTGGTAGATGTTTGAGGTGGCCTGCATGGTAGGAGCTGGTGGTGTAAAGGTTGGCCATGGACGATGATGGCTACATGAAGATGGGAAAGAGGAAGATGGTGGTGGCTACAGTGGATGGTGCAATTGTTTTTTAAATTATGTGAAGAATTTACGTCTTATATATATATTCTAGATTTACGTCTGACTAGAACAAACATAAAAGGCCAAAAATAACACACGTAAAAACCCATTTTTGTGTTGGTGCTTGATCAATGTTACCTGAAATCTGAAATTGATAGTTATGTATTATGCATAAGGAGTTAGAGCAAGGAAGGGTTGTTCTAGCAAAGATGAGCAAGAGAATGGGGTGTTTGGAGCATGTTTGACACTTTAACACCTGAAATTGGTTAAGGGAGAGTGTTTGTTGTATAAGCGCATGTGGTAGCTCTTGAGACTCCAATCCTCCATTTGTTTGCAACACAATGGTTATTAAATACTAAATAGAGTGAAGACTCCCTTCATGACTGTAAAGTAAAAAATGGTTATAAATATCTAGGGTTAAGTATGTTTTTAGTCCCTTAATTTTTATAGAAAATTGGAATTAGTCAATCCTTGAAATTTAACCCAATTTAGTCTTCCAACTTTAAAAATGTTTGGATTTAGTCATTTTAATGAAATTTTGTTAAGTTTATTTGACGTTGCAAACACATCTTAGGATAACATTTGAGTTATTTATACTGTTTGAGACATTTTCGCTTCAATGTTAGTAGAAAAACGTGTTTGAAACGTCAAATAAATTTAATAAAATTTGGCTAAAAGGACTAAATCCAAACATTTCTAATGTTAGGGGACTAAATTGGACCAAAGTTTCAAAAAGAGACTAATTTCAATTTTTCATGAAAGTTAAGGAATCAAAAACATATCTAACCCTAAATATCTATTATACTTAAAAATTGAAATAGAAAATTTAATAAATGTAAAGCTTCAATAATTAACTAACTTGATTCTAAAAGTTTGTAAATGTAACTTATTTGTACACTTCCTTAATTGCTATATTGTTGATGGATAAAGGGAGCACGATAAAGTTGAAACTTTATCTTAAGTACGTGCTTCTAATTGACTTTTAATTCCAAATCCTTATTAAAAGGATTTTTTGTTTTTTATCATACTCATGCAAATGTAAAAATGTCCATACAAAGATGGAGTTTATGAGGCTTACCTTAGTTATCTTATTTCCTTATTTATTATTATTATTATTATTATTATTATTAAAACTAACAAGATTTAATGTGTTGAATATTTAATTTAAAATGGTAAAATTTAAATTTTAAAAGTTCTTAAGTAAAACAAAGAGTCATTATATTTCAGAAAGAATAATTGACTTCATTATCTTCTTTCATCGATCTCAGTCTATATAGATCGTATAAAAAAATGACAACACAATATATCACATATCTAAAATTGAACAATGAAAATGATTGAATTAACATTGACAAAAACACTCCAACTTGTCATTGGGTTCCTAAACTTCTTGTTTGGTTAATATGTTCTTTCTATTTGTGTTGATGTATTTTATTCTATTTATTGAAGTTGTATTACAATTATAAATGTGTTTTTGTCGGGATTTGTTTAAGGATTAGGGCTTAGGTTTCTAGGATTATTCTATTTTTTAATTATTTTTATTATTAATGATTAATCTCAAAGTAAACTTTGCAGGTTTTTGAAAAAGTTGAGACTTGAGAATAATAGAAAGAGACTTGAGACTTCAAGATATACAAGTCTATGGTGGAATTTACTTTCTTGACAACTAAAATCAAATTTTATTGTTTAACTCATTCTTTTTATACACTTATTAGTAGTGTTTTATATACTATAATTTTTTTTTATATAAAAATATATAGATATGACAACTAGAAAATTTGAATTAGGCTATTCAAAAATTCAGAAGAAGACAAAATTTCAGGCTTTAATTGCATCACAAAAGAATAAATTTATATAAATAGATAAGAAAAATGAATTAGAAATTACAAGTGGGTGTTTTTTGAATGAAAAACAATATAGATATAGGTAAAAGTAGAAGTGACAATGCTGGTCGCCCCAGCGCGTTTAGGTCTGCCCGCACTTGGCCCGTAAAATGCAGGTCGGGCTGGCCCGCCTTGCTTTGATAATGCAAGCTCAAAAGTTTGGCCCGCCTTGCATAGGTTCTAGCCCGCAGGGTGACCCGTTTTTTTATTTTTTAATTTCGTATGATAAAGTTTTCAGTGTTCAACAAATTTGGAAAGTTTAACAAAGTTCACAAAATCAAACAAAGACATAGGAAAATTGAATGATAAATTGATAATCTAACATTTTCATCATGTCCATATTTGTACTTTGTCATGCACGATGAATTCTTCAAAAATACATATCACTTGTCTTTTTCACTTATACAAGAATTTGAAACGTCTATGCAAAGTCTAACAAGAGAGTAACCAACATACATAAGTGCAAGTTTTTTGTTTTCTTCGCATAGACCGCGGGTCAGCCCGCCTTGTCCCACATTTGGCCCACACAGTCTGCGGGTTATGTAGGCTAATCTTTTGCAGAGTCAATATCTCAATTCGTCCCACGATTTTTCGGTGGGCCTACGGACCAGCTTGTCAGGTCAAAAATATATTGTCACCATTAGATAAAGCATATATATATATATATATATATATATATATATATATATATAGAGAGAGAGAGAGAGAGAGAAAGAAGTAGTTGGTGATAATGATAAAATTCTCAAAATTTATGATAATGACTAAAAATATATATAAAATGATTAGATGAATTAGCCTTATTATATATTAAAACAAAAGTGTCAATGAAATAAATTTGGACAATTTAATAAATAATTTTACATAAAAAAAATTAAAAAAACAAATTTTAAACAAAAGACATCATTCTTTAGTTTGTTTTAGGTTTTCTAAATTCCAAAATAGGAAATTTAATGTTTAAAAACATATATTATTTGAAAATTGGTGTATAATTCTTCATTAAATAATAAAATTTCAGTATGATATAACATTATGAAAACATAAGTAAATCTTCATTATAAAATTACTCAATTATAAATATTTGATATATAATTGACGTATATATATTGATATAGTTTAATAAAAAAATTGAAAACATGCTTGTCATTGGTATAATCTATGTATTGACATGTAACTCTTACGTTGCTTATTGTTCCTGCAGACAACAAATAAGATGAGTTAGGCACAAGTGTCACCTTACCATGTAGTCCGCTATCTCTTCAGTTGGTCTCTCCCCGGTTGATACATGTCAGCTTGAACCCAAGAGGGGTTACCTGCAAAAGATTCTCTGAAGCTCAAGTAAGTCAAAGCTCTTAGAGAGTCAAATTAGTGATTAATGAATGCGTACCTTTAATTCGTGGGGTCCATGCGCATTTATAGAGTATTAATGATGTTCGTTTACCTAATGGGATGGGCCTTGGTTTGGGCCCTAGCCTGGGTTATGAGTGGGCCTGGGCCCAAACCCAGGCCCTTCAAGGTCTATCGAACGCCAAGACCTCCATCTTACTAAGTCTTCGAGGGCGGTCTGATCCGTTTATTTCTTGGCTTATCAGATGTCGTCCTTGGCCGTGTACTATCCGTGTTGGCCATTTTATTGTTATTTTAGCCTTTGTTCATTTAAATTCGAGACCATGGCGGCCCAGGTTGTGTACTTGGGTTGTCTCTGACATGTTCGTGAGGTTTATCATTTATATGGTTAAGTCGACCAGGTCCAGTATGAGTTAGATTTACTCGGCCTAGGCTGAATATTTGGCTGCCTTGATGTATTTCTTATTTATTTGATTGAGTTCGGTTAGGTGTGGTACACCAGTCTCCCAGCCTTGTTCGATGTGAGTTGTTGGTCAAGGGTGATATGTGTTGGTTGTGTTGGTATGCTAGCGGAACCGGCTAGGTGTGGTACACCAGTCCCCCAGCCTTTAAGTGTGGTGAATAGTGTTAAGGCTAAAAAGTGGTAACCGTCAGAACGTAGGTGAAGGGGTGCCAGGGGTCCAATCAAGAAGTTTTGGCGCCGTCATTTTTCAAAAGTCGTATCTTTCGCAATGATGGTGTCGATTGGTCTGGGGTTTTATTTTGGCGGGAAGAGTTTTCATCGTTTGGGACCCTGAACTATAAATATAGGTTTGAAAACGGGTGAGAAGTTACTTGTTTCATTTGTGATAGTTCTGAATTCAGAGATCTTGTGCGCGTCATACTGTCCGACTAGTTCCCAAATTCAACCGACATCTTCTCGTAAAAACGAAAATAGGTATGTCTAGTAGTGATAGCGTGTCTACGTCTAGTAGTAGTGAAAGTACCGAGTCGGATAGAAGTAAGGATAGGCAACTTGGCGGAGAGGGTACGAGTTCTAGGGTTGTTACGAGTGGGATGCCAATGGAGATTGTGAGGGAGGTTCGAGAGGATCCTCCGAAGAGTTGGAGGAGAGCAACTGGCCGGCGAAGGGTGGCTATGGGTGGGCAGCTGTTGACGTTCGTGACCAATCATCTTTGTTCAGGTGGTCCCGTCTGCTGAACTCTTGGTTAAACTGCACACCTGTCATCTCCAAGGGTGTCAATGGGGACATTGTTTCTCTAGAGAGGGTGAGTGCTATCGACCGGGTATGCCATGGGCAGGAGGGGGCTACCGAGAAGTTTTTCTACATGTGTGTGCCACTTTTCTCAACTTCATGTGCGATTGCCGTTAGACGATTTTACCATGGGCGTATTGCGGGCGTTGAATGTGGCACCTACACAGCTACATCTGAATAGTTGGGCCTACTTGCAGGCTTTCCGCATTCTGTGCCAGTCCTTATACTTGGAGCCCACTCCTTATGCTTTCTTGTATTTTTACGACACCAGACCTCGGCGGTCGGCTACTTGGCTATCTTTGATTATTCATCCCAGCATCAACAAACTGGATGCCTTCTCCCAGTCTTTCAAGCATTTCAAGGATGGGTACTTCAAGGTCGTCGTTAAAGAAGGAGGAAAAGCTTATTTTTTGAACGCAGACGGAAGTGTCAAGTTCCCTTTTAGTTGGACAAACAATCCTTCTCCGTATAAGGACATGGGGATGGATGAATTGTCGGCTGGTGATAAGGAGGTTGTGGAGACCTTGTTGAAGTTTGTTGATAAGTTGCCCACTAAGGGCCTAGGTTAGAGTTTATAATTCGGTGCACCTGATAATAGATATCGAAGGTATCTGTTTATTACTTAAGTTGTGTTAATAATACTAAGTTGTTTTGATCCGAGTTGTGATGTATTATTGTAGGGCATATGGCGCAGTCTGGAAAGAAGAATTTGGCACTTTTTCAAACGTTGAGGAAGGAAATGGCCGCTAAGGCCAAGGCGGCCTGGAAGACTGATGTTCCCAACTTACAAGAATCTGTGGTGGAGGTGCACGTGCACAGCGGGACGAAAAGGAAGGCTGAGCTTCCGCCTCGACCTGGGAAGGGAAAAGATGTGAAGAAAGTAAAGGCAACCCTGCTTGGAACGGGGTCGGCTAGCGGAGCGGGGTCGACCAGTGGGGAGAAGGGGCCAGAATCTGGGTTGATCGAGCTGCCGGAGATATCTGTGAGGAAGGACATTTCAATTACCCTCCCAGATACCATCGTAAATTCTATTGACAACATGGACGTGGAGCACATTGTGAGAACAATGGTCGAATTTGGGAGCAAGGCTTTAGTTTTGAGCCGACGTGTGGGGTCGCTTTATAGGAGAGAAGTGAAGGAGGGTGGCCGGGAAAAGGTGGAGGAGTTGTAGGGGAAGGTGGATAAGCTGGAGGAGGAAAAAGCTGCGTTGGAGAAAGCAAAGGAAAGTTGGGAAGCGGAGAGGAAAAGGTTGGCAACATGGAGGGTTCGTTGCTTGGACTCTGAGGAAAAGTTGAATAAACGTATAGGGGAATTGGAAGAGGACTACGATGATTTGAAGGACAAGTATGATGGAGTTGTTGGTGAGCTTGATGATTTGAAGAACAACATCATACAGGAGCACATCAACGGTTTTGAGAAGGGATTGCGGCAGGCGGCTTTTTTCCATCAGGATGTGGACGTAACGGATTCGAGGTTTGATGTGAATAAGGATGTTATTGACGGGAAGTTGGTCCAGGAGGATGAGGACAGTAAGAATGAGGAGGCGCAAGAGAAGGTGGCGGAGGAGGAGAAGAAGGCGGGCGATGCCGAGGATGCACCTGTCCCCATAGACTAGGATTTCTGTCTTAATTGATTCGAGAATATTATTTGAGCCTGTCTGTAATATTTGGTACATTTAGCTACATTGGTTTATTGCACTTATGTTTAAATGCGATTAAGGTTCTGCATGTTATGTATGTTGTGTTTTGTTTATATGTGGTGTATGCGTGTCGCGATAAGTCATAAGATAAGGGTATTCGGCCCAGGCCGCTTACTTGGGGTAAGGGTGGGGAACTTAAACGAATCACGCATAAGATAAAGGTGTTCGACCCAGGCCGCTTACTTGGGGTAAGGGTGGGGAACTTAAACGAATCACGCATAAGATAAGGGTGTTCGACCCAGGCCGCTTACTTGGGGTAAGGGTGGGGAACTTAAACGAATTAAGCATGAGATAAAGGTGTTCGACCCAGGCTGTTTACTTGGGGTAAGGGTGGGGAACTTAAACGAATCAAGCATAAGATAAGGGTGTTCGACCTAGGCCGCTTACTTGGGGTAAGGGTGGGGAACTTAAACGAATCACGCATAAGATAAGGGTGTTCGACCTAGGCCGCTTACTTGGGGTAAGGGTGGGGAACTTAAACGAATCACGCATAAGATAAGGGTGTTCGACCCAGGCTGCTTACTTGGGATAAGGGTGGGGAACTTAAACAAATTAAGCATGAGATAAGGGTGTTCGACCCAGGCCGCTTACTTGGGGTAAGGGTGGGGAACTTAAACGAATTACGCATAAGATAAGGGTGTTCGACCCAGACCGCTTACTTGGGGTAAGGGTGGGGAACTTAAACGAATGCAAATGAAAAACACATAGAAAGTCGTATAGTTGGGAACCCTTCTTTTTATTTATTGAATAGGGGTGCCTCGTTAAAACCTCCTTGGTCAAAACCCTCCTTAGGGAAAAAAGGCCAAGTGAGGAAAAAGAGTACACTCGGGGTTACAAGTATTGGTTCGATTACAATACACATTCAGCTGAAGTAGAACTTGAGGTGGGATACATTCCAAGTGTTGGGAATTTCTTCCCCAGATAATTGTTCTAGGCGATAAGCTCCTCCTCCTGCATCTTCTCGTATGCGGTACGGGCCGTCCCAATTGGCGGAGAATTTGCCATCCTTCTTCCTGGCACTGTTGGCCATTCTCCATACTAGGTCCCCGATGACGATTGATCGTGGACATAGTTTTGCATTATACTTCCTGGCAGCTCGTTGTTTTGTAGATAAATTGCGTATCTGGGCTTTTTCTCTGAGTTCGGGTAGAAGGTCGAGATGTAAGGCCATGTTTTGGTGGTTGTGGGTTGGGTCGTATAGTTCTCGGCGCAGGGACGACTGGCCAATTTCTACTGGTATCATGGCGTCTACGCCGTAGACTAGGCTGAATGGGGATTCGTTTGTTGATGATTGGGGGGTGCATCTGTAAGCCCATAGTACTTCTATTAACTCTTCGGGCCATCGACCTTTGGCGGTATCTAATTTCTTGCGCAACTCTACGAGGATGACTTTATTTGCCGCCTCTGCTTGCCCATTGGTTTGTGGATGTTCTACAGAACTTGTGATGTGCTTGATGCCTAGGCCAGTGTAGAATTTGGCTAACTCCTTGTCAATAAATTGTCGGTCATTGTCTGTGATGATGGTATGTGGTATGCCATATCTGCATATAATGTCCTTCCATACAAATTGTTGGACTTGCTGGGTCGTGATGGTAGTTAGCGGCTTGGCTTCGATCCATTTAGTGAAATAATCGACGGCTACAATTAGAAATTTTACCTGCCCTTGCCGGGTGAAAAGGCGCCGAGGATGTCCATTCCCCATTTAGCGAATGGCCATGGGGACAGTATGTGGTGTAGTTGTTCATGTTTCTGGTGAATAAGGTTGCCATGTTTCTGACATGGCTTGCATTTCCTGACATGATCCTGGCAGTCTGCTTCTATGGTCGGCCAGAAGTATCCGGCTCTGAGAACTCTGGTAGCCATGGTGCGTGCACCGGAATGATAACCACAAATTCCATCATGTAGCTCTTTGATGATATATTGGGCTTGCTCTGCCGTAACACACTTAAGTAAGGGTTGGCCATATCCGCGTTTGTAGAGGTCATCGCCTATCATGGTGTACTTGGCGGCCTTAGCCAGCCAAGTTTTGTACGCATCGAGGGGAGGTTGCCGGTTTTGAGGTATTGAATGTAGGGGGTGGTCCAGTTTTGGCTTTGGGAGGGGGTGACGTTGTTGGCTGGGGTGTGGGTTAAATTTTGGCAAGTGTGTGTGATGGAAGGTGTGGACAGTGTTTGCTGTAGTAAGGATCGGTGAGGGTTTTTGAGCTTGGAACTGGCCAATTTGGAAAGGATGTCGGCCCTGACATTGTCGGTTCTTGGGATGTGTTCGACGCGGACTTGTTCAAAGGTGGATTGAATGACTGTAGTGAGTTTGGAATCGGTTTTGCACGTTAACTTCTTGACGCCTACTTCGCGGGCTAGGGAAAGGCCGGCGAGGATGGCTTCGTATTCGGCTTGGTTATTTGACGTTTTGAAAGCAAAATGAAGGGATTTTTCGATGAGGATGTCGTTGAGGCCTTCTAAGACGATGCTGGCGCCGACACCCCTTGGATTTAAGGAACCATCTACATGGAGTGTCCACTGGTCCTCTATGGGTGTTTGTTGTAGGTCGTTGACGAAGTCTAAAAGACACTGGGCTTTGATGGGGCCGTGGGGTTCATAGCGGGTGTTGAATTCTGACAGTTCCACGGCCCATGATGACATGCGTCCGGCTAGATCTGGTTTTTGTAATATTTTCTGGATTGGGTAGTCGGTCTTAACAGTTATGGTGTGGTTTTGGAAATATGAGCGGAGGCGGCGTGCCGCGTGGACCAAAGATAGGGCCAGTTTTTCTACCATTTGATATCTGGTTTCGGGATCTTGCAATGTTCTACTCACAAAATACACAGGATGTTGTATGCCTTCTATTTCTTAAACAAGCGCGGCGCTGACGGTATAGTTGGTGGCCGTGATGTATACCAGCAGGGTTTGACTGGTGTTCGGCCATTGGAGGTTAGGTGGGGAGGTTAAGGTTGTTTTAAGTTTTTGGAAGATTTGTTCACAGTCATCAGTCCACGTGAACCGGGTGGATTTCTTTAGGAGTTGGATTATGGGTTGGGTTTGTTCGGCTAGTTTGGGTAGGAAACGAGAGATGGCTGTGAGACGGCCAATGAGACGTTGGACCTCCTTAACAGTAGTGGGGTTGCGCATT
>Ga0209589_1010048_pt1 | contig 13953 bp, 8 predicted proteins | sample CowpeawhiteBW_FD_187525 | JGI IMG/M metagenome (GOLD analysis project Ga0209589, IMG submission 187525) | Root nodule microbial communities of legume samples collected from California USA - Cow pea white BW (SPAdes) (version 2) | ecosystem: Host-associated > Plants > Roots > Nodule | place: USA...
TCTCAAAAGATTTCCTTGGAAGAATCTACTCTTCAAATCTGCCCATATTTCTTCAGCCTTGTCCATCCATAAGATGCTCTGCCTAATGGAAGGAGATACAGAATGCACTATCCAGGAAACAACCATACTATTGCATCTTTTTCAAGCCTGGTACAATGCATCTTCTTTTGATGGTTCGGATGCAGTGCCATCGATGAATTCTGACTTGTTCTTGGCACTTAGAGCTGTAAAAAAAGACCTGCTCCAAGAATGGTAATTAGTGGTATCCAGAAGGGGCGAAACAAGAGGAACAGCGGGGTTTTCTCCAGGGTGAAGATAAAGATGACTTTGCAAAGAAATGGTTTGCACAGGTTGAGTGGTATTAGACTGCACCAATTCTGCACTCATGTTGAAAAAAAAAAGGAAGAAACCAAGAAAGCAAGAAAAGAAAGAAACGGGAAAGAGCAGCGGATGCGTAGCAGAGCTCTTCAAAAGAAGAGCTCTGATACCATCTTAACATTCCTTGAACCAGTTGACATGACCTTGTTGAATTCAATATGCATGACGCTAATGATCTCAATGTAAGCAATGAGAAACATGAAGGAAAAAGGAACGACAGAGAAAAGGTAAAACATGAAGAAAAGAAGTGTCTTATTGATGGTGAATAAGAGTACACATGGTCTCCTTTTATAAAAGAAGAAGAAGATATACACAGAGGAAAAAAGAACCGGTTAGGAAAAGAAACTAACACTTGTCAGGAAAAGAAACAAACACCTAGGGACCACACTGACACACAAAGCTGCTAAGCACCGCTTTACTACTTATTTCGTGAGATGGTTATTGTTCTCTTAACACTCAACGTGATCCTCTTATTGTTTTCATTCTGTTTTTCCATTTTTTTCTTCCTTTTCTCCTAAAAAGTTCCGATACGGTGTTGGAGCCACACTTTCTCGTTTCGAGGGTGCACTAGACATGGACACCTGCCGGAAGTGCATACGACGCGGTGTCAAATATTGTTATTTGGACCAGATACGACCTTTTCTCTAGATGCACAGAAAAGATACGTTTGTATTAAAGAAGGTGGGACGTGGACACTTACCTGCGCAGAGTTGCCATTGCAGAGTTACCGTTACAGACAAAATAGAAATTCAAGAGAAGATAGGAATGGAAAGTTACGTGAAAGAGAAAAAAATCTAAAAACAAAACTTAATCATATTCTTATTAATTTAATAATTTAGTTATTTTATTTAATAAATTTATTTTAATTTCACGGATCCCAAATTAATTCTCTTCCTATCATATTCTCACTTTATCTATATTTTCTTCCTTCTAATATAATATATTTTATTTAAAGAAATTTTAATTTTTTTATTAGTATATAATATATTATATTATAATTAATTTTAATCTATGACATCTTTTATTTTTTATATTTAAATAATTTAATTTCTATTACATTAATTTATAAGATTATATAATTAATATATTTTACTAGATATATACATGTCTAGTATTTCAATAAATATAAATAAATTATTTTATATAAAAAATAAAAATAAAAATCTTAACAAATTATATAGAATTAAAATTAAAAACTTTAACAAAATAATCTTTAAATATATCTATTTGAATATTTTTTATCTCATCTTTTAATAATAAAAACCATATGCATGTCCTATAAATACACAAAGAGACTTACAAAATATACAAAGAAAAAAAAAATCAGTTGGAGGAAAAAGAAAGAAACGTTGAGATTTAGTGAGCGAAACTCTTGGAGAAAGAAGGAAGAAGCTCGGATAGAAGAATAAAAAGAGATATATTTTGAGAAAAAGAAAGAAGTAAATACTAAGAGAAAGAAGTGTGTAAAAAAAGGTAAGTACTTTTTATGCCTCTTTTCCTTCTATCTATTAAATTCTTTTCCTTAATTTAACTTTTTAATACTCAATGTCATATTCTATGCATCCATCATATTTGCTATAACTTATACATGTTTTCATATTTACGGTAATGGATTATATAAGTGTGTTATATCATGTGAGGGTACTACATTCCTTGTTCTTTTTATAATATAAAATAATTTAATAATTTAATATTACTTCAAAAATATATTCTATTATAAATAATTATATTTTATATTTATTATTAGATTATACATGATACTTTATTAGTTTTTAATTTCAGATTTTAAATATACATATGTGTTACATAATTTTAATTTATTTTATAATTTAAATTATAAACATAAAATTATAAGTTTATATTTTGAACTTAATTTTATAAATATATTATGTATAAAAATTATTTAAATTATATACTTTTGTTTTGTTTTTAAATTATAAATATTAAGTAAGTTTTGTATTTTCAATTTATTTTATTATAGGAAATTAAGATGAGTAGACCTAATCAAGTTATTGAACAAGAAAATGAAAAAAAACCTCTTTGGAGATATTTTTCAAAGATAAGAAAAACTCCCCATTGTGGAAACTATATAGTCAACGGTACATATTCATTAAGGTTAGAAGTATTGTCACTATAATAGAAGGGACTTATATAATAATGACTTCTTGCGAGATGAAATGTTAATCCTGAAGGATAAAACATCCTTGCAATTTCACAATCAAGAGCATCTCTAGCTTGAATGTTGAAAGAAGCTTCTAGAGGACCTTTGAGTTTTTGGTGAACACCACCACTGCTTGTTTGCTTTCTTTCCTCAGATAGAGGTGGCAGAGGGACCTTTTTCTTCTTTGAATTTTCTATTTTCAAAGTTGCTTCATTATCTAATCTTTTAAGTTCAACAAGTTTTGACGGATTCACCTTTGAAAAAATTATAACCCCTTCTCCCTTAATTTTTAATAGATGAGCTCTCACTCACGTGTAAGATCCATTAAATTCAAAATCACACAAATTACAGTTGACCGTATAGTTTCCACAAACTACAGTAGACCTAATCAAGCTATTGAACAAGAAGATGAAACAAAACTTCTTTGGAGATATGTTTCAAAGATAAGAAAAATTCTCGGTTGTGGAAACTATATGGTCAACTGTAGTTTGTGTGATTTTAAATTTAATGGATCTTACACTCGAGTGAGATCTCATCTCTTAAAAATTAAGGGAGAAGGGGTTAGAATTTGTCCAAAGGTGAATCTGTCAAAACTTGTTGAGCTTAAAAGATTAGATAATGAAGCAACTTTGAAAATAGAAAATTCAAAGAAGAAAAAGGTCTCTCTACCACCTCTATATGAGGAAAGAAAGCAGACAAGCGGTGGTGGTGTTCACTAAAAACTCAAAGGTCCTCTAGAAGCTTCTTTCAACATTCAAGCTAGAGAAGCTCTTGATTGTGAAATTGCAAAGATGTTTTATTCTTCAGGATTAGCATTTCATCTCGCAATAAGTTCTTATTATAGGAGTGCCTTTTCTTATGCTGCTAATACTTCTAACCTTAGTGGATATGTACCACCATCATATAATAATTTGAGAGGTCCATTACTTGAAAAAGTAAGAAGTCGGGTAGAAAATTTTTTGCAACCTATAAAAAATTCATGGAAGCAAAAAGGTGTGACAATTGTTAGCAATGGGTGGAGCGACCTTCAAAGAAAACCTCTTATCAATTTTATAGCTATCAATGAGAGTGGATCAATGTTTTTGAAAACAATAGATGAATTAGGTGAGACAAAAGATAAATGACTTTATTGCCAAACCCATGAGAGATGTAATTATGAAAGTTGGACAAAAAATGTGGTACAAATTATCACGATGCAGCTAAGGCAGCAGATATCATCATAGAATCAGAATTTTCTTCTTATCCCAATATATTCTGTGTCCTATTTTTGTTGGAATAACACTTTTTAAATATGCAATTGTTTTCTCCTTCGTCTCTTTTATCAAGTTTCATTCAGTCATGGTTTATGCTCAGTTCATTTCTTTAGTTCTATCTCTTCTCACTCTTGCTTTCATCACCATTAACATGTGTTCCGCTATTACTTCGATCGATTCTTTTCAGATTATGAATTACACCTATAATCATTTTATGGTATCATCAGAGTTCTTTTTTGGAAGTGCTCTGCTGCGTAACTGATTATCTGTTTTCTTTCTTTGTTCTTTTTGCTTTTGTTTCGTGTTTCCTATGGTAGCATAATAAGCATCGTGCAAAGCTACCTTTACCTTCATCCTTCCATTGCTCTCCTTTCACCTGTGTTCTTAATGATACAAACTATCAGCTAATCACTCACCTATACCACTACAAAAATAATTATTTTTAGTGAAGGTTATATTTGACATTTCTGGGGGTTTTAACCCCCACTAATGGGTTTACCAGGGGTTTGCAATTCCCCTGGAAGAACCAGCGTCGCTATTAGATTACCGGGGGTTTTTAGCAACCCCTGAAAAAACACAACTTGCTTGGGGTTTTCGAAACCCCCGCTACTGCTTGGGGTTTTCGAAACCCCCGCTATTGCTTGGGGTTTTCGAAACCCCTGCTACTGCCAAGGGTTTACCAAACCCCTGCTACTGCCAGGGGTTTTCAAAACCTCTGCTACTGCTAGGGGTTTTCAAAACTCCTGCTACTGCCAAGGGTTTCTAAAACCCCCGCTACTGCCAAGGGTTTCTAAAACCCCCGCTACTGCCAGGGGTTTCTAAAACCCCCGCTACTGCCAGGGGTTAAAATCCCCGCTACTGCCAAGGGTTTTCAAAACCCCTACTACTGCTAGGGGTTTTCAAAACATCTGCTAATGCTTGCAATTTAAAAACTCCAATATTGTTTGTTTGTATGTTTCATATTTTTTAATAATACATAAATCTGGAAATAAAAGAAAAATTATAAAAGGAAAAGATTTTAATTTTTTGGTAATTATAATTTATGCATATAACATCTATAAAAGGGACAATGAACAAAGTCTACAATATGACAAAGTGTAAAAGTTAAAATTAATAATTACAATGTTATTTGTTTTAAATAAGAAAAATAAACATAATGAAAAATTAAATAACATCCTTCTAATGCGGTACTTGATATTACAAACACTTCTTTGACCAGATACCTTGTGGCTCAACAAAGTTCATAACTTCTTCTGCAAATATCTGCAAAGATAGATTGTTTAAGAACAATTCTTTATAACAGTTACTTCAACGAAGAATAATCATGAGTTGATTTCAACAAACACACCTTTCTTTTTTTACTCTTGACCTCTTTGCCAAGAAGCAACCAAGCAAAAAAACATAACATATATATACACACACACACTAATAAAATGCAATGTAGTCATCACTCTCCGTGAGTGCAAAACAACCTCACTGTTCCTTTTTTTAGCTCATTTTTATACTGCTTCATGAATGCTACCAAACATTACCTTTTTCTATGCCCTCTCATAAATTAACATTCACTTCACAATTGTTTTTATGTCAAAACCTACTATATTTTATATAGTTTTTAATTTCTTTTCTAGGTTCTTTCTCTCTCTCTCTCTTCCTAAGGTTTTGCTGGTGCAATTAAGTTTCCTGCACTTCTTATTTACCTCACACTCCCTAGGGCCCTAGTTGATAGCCTCGTCTAGCTTCCTTCAATTTCCAACAGTGTATTTACACTTTCCCCATGTTGGTGCTGCTACTCTATACGGTTAATAGTTTTGTTATTAATACTCACCACTGGAATTTAATTGCCAGGTTTAGCTCATACAACATCAATATCAAGTGAGCACAGGAAAAAACATTGTTATTGGTCCGATTAAGTCTGTTCTTAATTAGAGGGGATGAATTAGGGTTGAACACACTATAGGATGATCCATAATCACAGTTAAGGAGAATATGATCATTTGAAGAGCTTAGATTAGATTAGATTATTAAAATAAGAAAAAAAATAGAGGTATGCCAACGATCTTGAGTAACTTAAAGTGTTTAATAAGATGTATTTAATGTCTTCCCTACTCATGAGCATACAAACAGAATAAATATGACAAGAACATAAGTTCTGGAATAAATGATGTAAAAAGTAAAGGTAGTTATGAAATCAATATAATGACAAGAATAAATAGAAAAACAGAAGTACCAGATAAAGAAGTGCAGGTTTAGAAAATCCAGAGTGAACATGTGTAAGCAGCAGACCTGAAATCACAAGATTGATCAGAAACCTTGAATATTCAAAAATAAGCCAGTTAAGAAAACAATCAAATTCTACAGTATGAATATTTTCAAGAATAGATTAATTATACGAGGAAATGTATGTGTAGTATAAATATTCAATTTTAAAAGTTCAACCTTTTTTTCACGTATACCAATAATACAAAGATGTGTATTACAGTTTTTCTTAACACCCAAACACTCTTTTTGTTAAACATAATAGATGTTATAACTGTTAGAAAATTAAAACAAAAAATTCTGATATAATTATTGCTTGTCAGATATGGTGAGTCTTTACACAAGAAAGTTTGTTTCGTTTTCTCTGAATTATGATTAATTTGGGAACGTTTACAACAGGGTAGAATTAAATTTTTCAATAGTGATTTAGGTACACCAGACTCAAACTCAAAAATCCAGAGTGAATCAGACAAAATGCTCTGAAATATGATTCTAAGAGATTAAAGGGTCCACATGATAGGATGCATAGATGTGTTATTTTTTTACTATCTTTTATCCCCATTGAACAAAAATTATCAAGTTAGATGAAAAAGAACGGTTGCCTCAATGATATCTAAGGCAAAAGAGCTTATTGCCATATATTTTTAACACAAGAATAAAAGTCACTATCTTCGCCTTATGAACAAAATGCTTAATAGCACTAAGTATACATTATGTAAAGTCTCCACAAGAAATATAAATTCTCAACAAAAAGAATTTTCCAGAAGGCAGCTGCATTTACTGCCTTTTTTCCAGGAAGCTGAAGTTCCAATACCTGAGAGTTACAGTGTCACTGATTCAGAAAGGTATATTTGACATGCAAGAATTTTGGGCTGGCATACCTATACTAAATTTGTGTACAAAAGGTGTTCTTATTTATAGATTGAACAGCAAGTGCTTCCTTAATGCTTGGCCTCGTGATATAAAAGAAAAATACTTGTCAACTGTATCTCAGAAAGCAAGTAATTACAAAGTCGAAGATCTTGTATTTTCAAGTGCAAATGCTCTTTCAATAAAGTGAAGATATACAATTCTTCACCCGATATTATTTGTTTCCATTCTTCTTTTGAAAAGGTAAGATTTATATTAAAAAACACAACTGTCATTAGCAGGGCAAGAATTACAATCATAGAATCCAATTCCTATTGGATGAGACAAACATGTAATCATTGAAAGGACAAAAGCCTTTTGAATGCGTGACAGGAATTTCAATTTTCATAATTGACATCAATTTCATACATAATACTTGGACATCAATTTTCCAAGATGCAAGACAGTCACAAAATTTCAAAGAGTACTTGGACAAAAGGAGAACAAGAGCGGTGGGAATTTCCCATTTTTTATGGAAACTCGTGCATGAAATATATTAAATAGCAATTTTCAGAAAAAGATAATTATTAAGCAGAAGCTTCAGCATAAGGGAATATGTACAGAAATAAATTTCAAAAGGTATCTGGTTTCAAAAGAAAATTGGCAACAAATCAAGCTCAAGCGGTGCCCTAGCAAAATAACAAAACACTAAAGTTTGCATGCTACTTACGTTCGGTGCAGCCAAAGAGATAAACCTTTTTTTCATGCAGCACACCGCCCTCTTCAAATACATTATGAACTAAAGTTTTTTACCAAATTAAATATTTAATCTAAAAACATTAAGTAAATTCATTATAATCTAAAGCGAAAGTTAAGGTTCACAACAATACTCACTTCCAGGCTAGAGAAATTCCACTTGTATTGATACATGGAATCCAATTGATCCCACTGGCATCACATACGAGGCATTGAGAAGAGAAAAAAACATGACAGAAAAGATGTTGTTCCTATAGGGAACCTATACCAAAATGCAAAAATCATTAGACGCACAATTTTACAATATGAAACAAATATCACTGCCACTAAATAGGATCAAGAACCATAAGCTACGATTCAAACCCTTGACAAAGACACATAATCAACTTAAAAAAAAAGAAGATGAAATTAAAAATTAGGATGTAGTAATACTAAATTGTGCTTGTGTTCGAAGTACTCGTCTTGCTTGGGAGGCTTAATTTTAGGGGATTGCTTATTGCGTTGCTTGGGCTCTTTAGTCTGTTTCGCTCTCTCTTAATCACTCAAACCTAATACACCACAATAATTTCAAAAATTGTTTGCACATTTTCACATACTTGCGAAAGTAATGAGAGAGAAAGAAGAATGAAACAAAAGACTAACCAGAGAGACACCAAATTGCTCTGCTGATGTTGGATCTTGAGCAAAGATTACAAACACCGAACTGCTGGCATGAAAATGCAGCAGTAGTTCTGGAAAATGCACCACATACTAGAAGGAGGAAGACGCACTCTCGAAGGTAAGAAGCGCTAGACGCAACCCTTGTTCTGGAAGACGCATAACACATCGGAAGGAGGAAAGCGGAACCACCAAAAGGTGGGAGATGCAAAAGGTGGGAGATGCATTATCGAAAGCAAGATGCACACAACCGTGGTCTGGAAATTTTTTTCTGGGGCACCTATTCGAAGAGAAGAAGAGATGACGAAAGGAATAATAGAGGGAAGCCTAAGAAGAAGCGAGAAATCAAAATTCTATCTATCTTAACTGGGGTTTAAAAAACCCTCCCTACTTATCAGGGGTTTAAAAAACCTCTGGTGTGTATGTTTCTTCCTGGAGGTTATTATAACCTCCACTAAATAACCCTAGGTAAAATTAAAGTTTTTTGTAGTGTACGTAATATCAATTCTATTTTTAATTCTAATTTGTTCAAAAACAAATTAATTCTTAATTCTGGAGCTACACATCACATAAGTATTTCTTTAAAAAGCTTTTCATCTTACAATCGCATCGAACATATACAAATTGATTTGCTTAATGGTGAAACTATTTTCTTTGAATATTCTAGAAATGTGTTTTTTAATCATAAAATCCATCTTTTCCAATGTTCTTTATGTTCCATAGTTCTCTTTTTAACATTGATATATATATAATGTTACTGATACAAATACTATCACTGATACCAATATATAATGCAGCTGAATTTAACTTGTCTAATATAACCAGTAATAATGTTTTTAATCTGAAATATTTCACTGATTTCCAAACTCACACTATTATTAGATATACTATTAAAGATTTATTTCTTATCACCAATTTTGACAAAAAAATAAAAATTGTAGAGAAATTATATATGCCTCTTGTTGATAACAAATAATATTATTCCATGACCAGGAATAAAGCTCTTATAGATTCATTTATTTAAAACTCGTACGTAATACATTGTTTTGTCTCCCTTAGTTAAATTGTTCCATTTTTGAAGGTTTCACAATAAACTTAGCACAACAACAAAAGTCAGTGTTTGGTTGAGCGTGAACGCATTGCCCTATCTGATACGAAGCCTTCTTGCAAGTTCCATCACAGTCCGGATATTCTGAACATAGCCCCAGACAATGTTGTCTGCTCATACCTGCTCATCAATTAATATATAAAATAATTATTTACACAACCTAACTTGATGATTTATTTTTTTTAAAATAACTATATTAAAATGTTTTTAATTTAATTTTATTTCTTTTAAAAATGAGTTAATGTCGTTTATGTTTCATTATTGTAATAATTATAATGTGACCAGTATCAAATTGAAAGAAAGAATTATGTTAATAAGATTAACTTTAAATATTCAAAATAGTGGAACAAATTTAAAATAGTATAATAAAACCAACAAATAAAATATTTTAGTCCTGAAGAAAAAATTGATCAATCTCAATATTTTTTTTCCTAATAAACATCATAAAATATTTATAAATTTCTTGCTTCAAACTATCAAATAAGGTCAATAATTTGCTACTGTGATTGCTATTAAATCAGTGGTTAGTTGTTAGGATAACTATCCCTTGACATCATAATAAAAGAGAGAACAATATTTTGCAACTCTTACTTTAACGTGATTTTTTTTTTTAGTAATTTTCATGCAAATTTTGTATAATGATCGTAATTTATAAGAAGTGTCAAAAGATTACTATCTTAACTGTTAGATAAATATAAACAAAAATAAAAAAACTGACGGATTAAAATTTTGATTACAAATTACAAACAAAATTCTGAAATTAAAAATACATAGTGTGAAGAAAATTGTGTTTGTTCTACGTACCTAGTGAGAATAGAAGAACAAAAACCATGGCTGCCAATATATGCTTTACTGCAAAAGCCATTTTTGTGTAGTTTTTTCTTCAACTTCCGATCTGACAAACAAAGAAACATGTCAACTATTTATCTTAAATCTAAACAAAATAAGATAGAAATAAATAATACATAAATACAAAAATATTACAAAAAATTAAATTTTAACTTCATATAAAAAAATAACATAAAAAAAATGCAGGTGTGTTTTCTCTAGTATAACATTAGGATACCGAATCTGATGGGAGATTCACGTGCACGAAATTTCCTTACGTTCAAGTCGCTAAAAACTAGAGAAATTATAAAATATTATAGAATATGAAGTAAATAAGGAATTGAGTAATACTTATGTGATGTCAATACCTATTTATAAGTTTTTAGGTTAAGGCTGGAATGTCCAAAAGATTTTTCATTCAAGTAATTATAATCAAATATATTTAAGTCATGTGAGCAAATCTGATTTATTCGGATTTTATATTATTATGTTTAGACATGAAAAAAAAATCAATATTCACGTAAATCTGACAATAATATCCGTGACAAATACTAAATGATATCCTCAATGAATTTCGCATGTAATGGTTACGGTTTATACTTATTCTCTCATTAATGTCACGGGTACAACTATCACGATATTCAATCCATATACACACTCATAATAGTTAATGATTTATTTGAATATTTTTTAAATTAAATTAATAAAAAAAACGTATTATTAAAAATAACAATCATAACGTTTAAAATTTGATTTCATATATTTTGATTTGTAGACAAATGGAATTAAAATTATTTTGTAAAATTTTAATTTGTAAAATTTATATTTTGTCATAACTTATTTAAATTTTCTTTTTAGAAAAATAAATTTAATTACATTAATATTTTATTGAATAATTTGATTTGAATTGTATCTAAAAATTATTAATTTTTAAAATTTATATTTTGTCACAACTTATTTAAATTTTATTTTTAGAAAAATAAATTTAATTACATCAATATTTTAATGAATAATTTTATTTGAAGCGTATCTAAAAATTATTTCTTTTAAGTTTGTATTTAAATATTTATTTCTAACATTAGGTACTAAAATTTTAGTTACTTACTATTATTATTTACTTCTATTATTAATTAATTAATTAATTAGAGACTGATTTAAAATATAATAATAAATATAATAATGTGGTAAATAATGATAGAAACCAGATTCACAAATCAATTATAAATTTTTATTAATGATAAAGACTATTTTATATACTAATAACTTTTAATTTATAAGATAATATCTAGCTTAATCTATATGAAAACTAAGTATTTTTTTTCTAAATTAGTTATTATTTAATTTTTTTTATAGTAAAAGTTAAATAGGGCTTTTAAAATATTAAACCAGATCAATGTGTTTCTATTCAATTATATTTACGTACAAATTATACTTATTGGAAAAGCTTAATAACTAAAAATATATATTTAATAATAACGTATTAGGCTTAAATACTTTTTTGTCCTCATTTTCATAGTGTTTATTGCGGATGATCCTTATTTTTTCAGAATGTTAAAAATGATCCTTATTTTGACCGAATGTTTAAAATGGTCCTCATTTTCGCGATTCGTATCTTATTTGGTCCTTGTATGTGACGTCCTTTAAATCAGTAACAAAACCATCTGTACAATACACGTAACACACCCCAATGCAACATAATACAAACAGTGCCACCTATATAGTACTCTGCTACTGATTTAAACGACGTCACAGAAAAGGACCAAATAAAATACGAATTGCGAAAATGATGACCATTTTAAACATTCGATAAAAATGAGAATCATTCTAAACATTATGTCAAAATGAAGACCATCCGCAACAAACACTACCAAAATGAGGATAAAAAAGGTATTTAAGTCTAATGTATTATTACAGTTTTAATTTACATTTCACACAAAAAGAGATGGTATCTTTATTATAATCATAAGAAATTTATTATTTTGGTTATTAATTGAGTAAATATAGTAATCATGATTAAATTTTGACCCACGCTAAATACTTTATATATATATTTTGAAATCTGATAAACAAAATGTATCAAAATATATATGTAAAAATATCTATCACAAATCACGGTAGAGAATAAGAATAAAACTAAAAAGGAAGAGAATATAACACACAGGATTGTTTCGGGATTTGACTAGATTGTTAAAAACTTTAATTTATGTTTATGCATAGACATCAATAAAAGAATGTTTGTCTTCCTCTTTTTATTACAGAAAGAAAATGAAAAGAGAATTATAACTCAATCATTACCCTTTTAATATTTTGAATGTTCTTTCAGTTATGACTCACCGATATTTTTTTTAATTTTAAATCTAATTCAATCTTATAAAATTAATATGTAAGATAATTTATGTAAATTCGTCTTTTATTAGTCAATGTGGAATATCAAATATGATTTTCTTAGGTCGAAGAATATAGATATAAAGTGTGAGACTAAATATTAAAAGGGTGGTTTGATAGTAGCTTGATAGTAAATGACACAATAGGTTCAACAAACAAAAAATCTTGTGAGGATAAGTTTTGTATAGCTTTAACACCATTTTAAGAAGTGTATTTTAAGCTTAACTCAATCTTATAAAATCGGCTAGTAAGGTTAAGTTTGTACGCACCAACATAATATAATTCCATCTTATCTCTAGTTAATGTGAGATCTCTAACATGTTTTAGATAGAGTGCCTATTATGTAATGCAAAAATAATTAATTGCTTATCATTAACAAAATATATGACATTGTGATATGTGTTTAACACAAGACATACAATATGTAAATATATTAGATGTTTTACATGTTTTACACAACAATAGACACAAGTACTACTATCAAATAAGTTTATAATACATGCTTCTTCAAAGGAATAAATGAGACTCTTCGGACTAAATGAGTAGTTAAGACTAGGGATGGCAAAGCAGACTAGCCCGACCCGTTTTGGCCCGCAAAGTGAGGGTTGGGCTGGCCTGTCTCGTAGTTCAAAATCAGGTTTACTTTTCTGGTCCACTCTACCCCGTGGGTTGGCTAGCGGGCCATCATTTATGATGAGCAAAATATTTTTTTTTTTGTGATGAGCAAAATAAAAACTTTTTCATTTTTCCAAAATAATTGATATGCATTTTCTATAGAAATAATTCCAATGAGTCCAACTAATTATAGCTAAAGTACAATAGCAACATGTCACCTTATAAGACATGTACAAACTTGTTAACCTACAAATGCATAAAAAGATATTTTGTATTCGAGAACTAAAATCATTCATTATCTTATATACAATGATTATACATAATAATAATAATAATAATAAGGTTAAAATACCTTTTTGGTCCCAATTTTCCTCAAACTTTTTTAAATAAGTCCTAATTTTGGTTTTGTATTCAAATAGGTCCAAATTTTTGTCAATTTTATTCAATTGGGTCCTTTTTTGCTAACACCGTTTAAATCATTAACGACCATGAACAATGACTGGCACTAGGGATGGCAACGGGGCGGGGCGGGGACGGGTTTCGCTATCCCATACCCATCCCCGCATAAAAAATTCATCCCCATCCCCATACCCAAACCCAACGGGTATCAAACTTTTTTCCCATCCCCATCCCCACCGGGTAACGGGTATAATCTCGTACCCATACCCGTACCCGTGTTCTAACTACTTCAATATTAATTTTTATAA
>Ga0209589_1010049_pt1 | contig 13952 bp, 10 predicted proteins | sample CowpeawhiteBW_FD_187525 | JGI IMG/M metagenome (GOLD analysis project Ga0209589, IMG submission 187525) | Root nodule microbial communities of legume samples collected from California USA - Cow pea white BW (SPAdes) (version 2) | ecosystem: Host-associated > Plants > Roots > Nodule | place: USA...
ACACACACACATATACATATATATATATATATATATATATATATATATATATATATATATATATATATATATATATATTTACAGTATTGTATGCATCTTATATGCATCCCATTTAGTACATATTATATTTCTTACACTAGAAGAGGAAAGGAGTGTTATTTATTTACAGTTTTGCCCTCATATACTAGCTTTTCAAAGAGTGGAGGGAAAAGGTTATGGATAGGGTTCACTTGGACTGTTGAGGGTAAATAGAAGGTAACCCCGATTTGTCCTTCGATGATAATTAGTGTGTTTGGAGCAGAGAGGAAAGTAATAGTAGAGTTTACCGTTTCCTGAAATGTCACTGAATTATTCACTACATTGGTTTGCTATGCATTCCCCGGAAAAACAACCACAATTTCGGCGAAGAAGGGATCAGGCATGTTGGGAGCAAGCATCTATGGTGAGGTTATAAAATTTTGTTTTTCACACACAATCATAAAGCAAGGAAGTGAGACAAATATCACATAAAAATATATCATATCTCAATAAAATAAAATAAAATGAAAACTCTTTCAAATTCATGAAACTAGATTTTTATGATATTTTATAAAGATTTTGATTAATTTTGTAGTGACTAGTCAAGATAAATGAGCCTCATCATGAACAACAGAGTAACCCAAGAATAAATGAGTCTCAACATGGCCAACAAAGTAGCTCAAGAACATCTCATCTTGAGTACTAACTAGTCATTTAAGTCCCCAAGATCATACCTCCAACTACAATAATCAAATCTTTATTTATCATAATTTTTATTTTGATATTAAACCATATAAATGTATAAATAAATAAATAGGATTAGTGCATAACTAAAAATAAATAAAATAAATAAATAAGACTAGTACGTGACTGGAGATAAATATAAATAAATAAATAAGAGTAAATACAAATTAAATAATTAGGACCAGTTCATAATTAAAGATAAATATAAATAAATAAATAATAATAGGAACTAAAATAAGTTAAAATGATGTTAGGGACACCTCACCTAAGGTAAATAAATGTCTCCTCCCTTTACCTTAGTTCTTGTGGAAATTATACCAAGGTTGTATTAAGACTTTGATAATATGTAATTTTTCTTAGTCTTTCTTACTTCTCACACTCGCACTACTCTGCTTCTGTTTCTTTTTGTTTGTTCTCAGTGTGTCTCTTCTCCTTCCCATTTCATTTACGTCATCCTATTTATATTGTCGTTTGTAATCATTACATTAGTTTAAATTGAATTCAATTTCCTTTAGTTTTGTTGTTTCAGTTCGATAAGAATTCGTCGTTCATAGTGTAACATCCAAAAATAAAGTAAAATTATATATATATATATATATATATATATATATTTCTACTTTTTAAACCTATTTATTTAAAAAAAAAAAAGAGAAAGTTGACAGGAAGGTTGCTAAATTTGCAAAATTCTATGGGAGCTACATTGCTATGTAGATTTTGAAATCCCTTCAGCACAAGTAAAGAATATTTAGTTATGTCGCATTCACAGTAAAGAAAAATTATATATATATATATATATATATATATATATATATATATATATATATATATATATATATATATATATAACCATATCATTTCTTTCTTCTTCTTTTTTGATATTTTTGTATTGGTGAACTACAAGTCGGATGAAACAAATGCAAACATTATGTCAACCCTCAGTGGAAGGGTGATCCTTGTTTAGAGTAATTTGAAAGAAATTTTTTGGAAGGCTCAATTTGGGTAGCAAAGGATAATTACTTTTGTTTTTTTTGGATAAAGAAACATGACCACACATCATTCAAAACATGATTGTGTTTTCTAAAAAAAAAATTCACAGGAAAATAATTGATTTCATTTTACAGATGCCCCTTGTTTGGTTCTCTTTTTTCACTTTCTTTTTGTCTTATTTTTTGCCTAGACTGTCCTTCAAAGTTGTTAGTCTAGCGAACTTTTCTTCCCTTTGTATTTTTTTTTTGTGTTCAAAGAGTTTCTTGTAATCATTTTTAAGGCATGTGTCCCCTTTATGATAATTCTCCATGAAAAAGAAAACAAGGTTATATGGTGGAAGAGAGATGGAAAGGAAGATAAATTTGAGCAATTTTATGCATGCAAGATTAGATGGGTATTTTAAAAGAATTGATAATAAAAATTATTTTATTTCTTTATTAAATCCACTGATTTGACCAAAGAATGTTTTATTATTTACTCATTTTTTATAAGAAATATTCCAAGAAATCATTGACAAGCAAAATGGGAAACAATTTGAATTTATTTTAGTGCAATTTTTTTTAATTATGCATATGCATGTTGAAACTATGAACATGATACAATGGATGGCCACATAATGGAATGCAATGCATGTTTGTGCCTCCCAGGGCACTTATTCACATGATATGCAAGATTGTGATGAATTTATTATTATATTCAAAGAAAGTATATGTGCTCACAATAATAGTTCTCTAATACCTAAATATCAAGGTCACTAGAGTTATGACCCACTTCATGGCATTTCCCACGACAATTGGTAAACAACAAGAAGTAGGAGTACCAATGAAGCAAACAAACTCTAGCTGGGGTTCTCACAATGACCACTTGGGAAGTACATCCACTGTGACACTGCTACACAACCCCGTCTAATTCTAAGCAACTCAGACCCGGGTATAGGGCCCCACTCAAGTAATGAATAAAACGTGTGTGTGAAGGGAGAACACAATGTATACCCAAACCCACACCTGGCAATTATTCCAAATACAAAAATAAAGAAGAATATACACATAAAATTATTCTAAATATAAAAAAAATAAAAAAACACATATCAAAAAAAAAATGAGAAAGAAAAAATATGAAGAAAAACCACATCAATTTTGCACATCCAAATAAATGGTTTGACTCTCTAGCATCCCCAGTGAAGTTGCCATCTATCGCAACCGAAATCACGACGGGACGACGAACCACAAAATAAAATTTGTAAAAAAGAGGTTTTGGAATCGCCACCATAGTTATTATAGGAAACTATAGAAAACCATAAAAAAGAGCAAGGTCTGCGAAAAACCAGATTTTGGGTCCGAGAGTCGGTTACGCGTGGGGAAGGTATTAGCACCCCACAACGTCGGTCCTAAGACGGTACCTTTAATTAAATGTGCAAAATTTATGTGGTTTTTTCAAAATATTTAATTTTCCCCAAAAATATTAATAAAAGAATGTACAAAAAATAACAAAACTATTTTTTTGATTTGTTGGGCCCGACGAGGATTAATCCTCGCTTCTACGTATCTCCATGTGAATGGAGAATCAGGATTACGTAGTTCTTTTTGAAAAATCTATTTGGAAAATTATTTGAAAATGATTTAATTTGTTTTATAATTTTGAAAATCTTTTTATTTAAATTTTAGTATTATTTTAAAATTGGTGTCACACGACGCGAGCGGCCGGATAGACACTTCAAATAAATTCTTTTTTTCCTAACCTTTTATTTTTTATTTTTTTAATCACTTATAAATTTTTTTAAAGTTATTTTAGAGTAGTTGTGGATGTCATTGCGACGTGAGCAACCAAATAGATATAAAAGAGTAAACAAAGAAAGTTATATTTTATTTTTAGATCATCTCTATATAGTTTTAGAAAAAACAAAAGTCTAAATTAGATGTCATGCGACGTGAGCGGCCGGACAGATAATAAAGAAAGGGGAAAAATATATTTTTATGATTAAAAAAAGAATGAAAATTGAAAAAACAAACTAAATCAAAAGATGAAAGAATTGAGAGTAACGAAACAATTTCAATATCTCCTCACCTTTTTTCTTTTCTTTTTCTTTTGCTTCCTTTTCTAATACTTTTTTTTTTGTTTTTCCAATAGAGATAAAGATGAGAGGTGTCTATGTGGGTGGTAATGAGAGAAAGAGAGACTGTAGAAAATGTTTTCTTCTCTTTTTTTTTACCTCCTTCAATATTTTTTTTTAAAAAGAGATAAAAGAGAAGGTGTGTGTAGGAGTGGTGATAGAAAATAATTAGAGAAATGTAGAGAATTTTTTTTTCGGTCATGACAGAGTGTGTATTTATACTCACACATTGCAATATCAATGCAATTTCGGCCTTAATTGTAACGAACAATATAAGGAAGGATTTGGTCATGATAGTAACAAATTATGAGTATCAAATTGCAGCAAATCAGAGCACAAAATCAATCATCATCAATAACAAATCGGAGCACAAAATTAATCCCAATTAATAATATTGATTCTTACCATTTGAAGAGATATTGTTTCTAATTATTATTATATAATTAATTTCTCTATCAGGAACAAAGGTAGAAAATATTTGAGTTATTGGGCTCATGAAAATTAATAACAAGTTGGGTTCTTCCTTCTTTTCTTCTTTTTTTTTCTTTTTTTTCTTTTTTTTTTCTAAAATTAATGTTTGAAAATATTTAAAGAAAATTTTGTTTCACATTATTTTCTACTTTTATTTTTATTTTTTGAAAATAAATTTATTCACCCGGACGTTAATAATAGATTGATGTATTATTTTATGCACATGACGTGTTCCAAAATATATATATATATATATATATATATATATATATATATATATATATATATATATATATATATATATATATATATATATACTTTTGATGATCTAATATTTATTAACAGATGAATTTAAAACTAAAAGCTGTGATAAGTTGTTATGAAATTAGTAATTTAAGTTAAATGTTAAGCAGAGTGATGAAATTTTTATTTTCTAAAAAGAAAATATTTTTAAGGAAATTAAGGGGGGAATTAAAACCAATTTTGCCAGTAGTTAAAGAAAAACTAAAACCGGTAAAAGAAAGTAAAGAGAAAGAGATGGATGCAACTTAATCAAATTTTATTGGAAAGTTTGAGACATGTGAGACTTCAACTGAAACGTACATAATTATGAGGTTGGTTTATGTATTTGTCATATAAAAGTAGTGAAGAGAATTGTCCCAATTATATGACACACATACTATTTATTTATTTATAAACCCATGGATCAATTCCACAATTATAATATTTTTTATAAAAAGTTTTAGAAGAAAAAATAAAATAATTAAAATTATTTTTTCATAAATTATTATTCATTTATCCATAAACTAAAGGCTCCCATATATCATTTATACTTTTGTCTCAATATGTAATTTAATTTTAATATATGGAGTAACTTTTTTCTTAGAGAAACTCCGTCGATTCTATTTGAAAACTTAGCTCAATCAAATCCAGGAAAATCCATTGACGTTGTTTTCACTTACCTAAAATAGCTGTCTTGGCTTCATTCTCACGTTTTTGATTTCTTGGGTTCAGATCACTTGCAATACACAAATTTAAAGTCGAAACTAATTAACAAGTTTCTTCTTACGTTCACTATATAAGTATTATCTTACCACATAGTTGAAGTTACAGTAATGGCTTGTTATGCATCCTACTCCATCATTTTGATACACCTTTGCACCAGTGTTGTTGTTGTTGCAAGCTTTGGCAATGACTTGATAAGACCAAAGTTTTCATCCATTCTAGTGTTTGGGGATTCAACAGTAGACACAGGCAACAACAATTACATCAAAACTTTGGCTAAGGGAAACCATTTTCCTTATGGTAAGGATTTCCCTGGTCATGTTCCTACTGGTAGGTTTTCTAATGGAAAACTGGTTCCTGATTTCATTGCCTCAGTGTTGAACCTCAAAAACACTGTTCCTCCTTTCCTTCACCCTAACCTATCAGATGAAGATCTTCTAACAGGTGTCAGCTTTGCATCTGGGGGATCAGGTTTTGATGATCTCACCACTGCTTTAACAGGTGCAATAGCAGTGTCACAACAAATTGAATACTTCAAAGTTTACGTAGGAAGACTCAAGGCCATTGCAGGAGAACATGAAGCTAAACAGATACTTAGAGATTCTCTTGTTATTATCAGTGCAGGAACAAATGACTTTCTCCTCAACTTTTATGACATTTCCACTAGAAAATTGGAGTTCAACATTGATGGATACCAAGATTTCGTGCAGAGTAGGCTTCAGATATTCATGAAGGTAAACAGGAGTAATTTAATGCAAATTTTTTAATCATATTATCACAGCTCAAGATTTTTATTCTCAAATAATAATAAGTTAGTTCAATGGAGTTGAACTAAACTTAAAATTCATGGGCTTAAAATCCACCCAAGTAATTTAATGCATTTTTTAATCAAATTCTCATATTTTAAGATTTCTGTTCTGAAATAATAAATAAGTTTCCTGGAATTGAGTTAGTTTTAAAATCCATTTTTAAGATAGTATTAGGGTCATTCGAAGTTTTTCATAGTAAAATTTATTATCTTTTGGGTTTATGTTACCATTTGTTAATTATTTAAAAAATTTGTTATTTGTTCAGTCTATGGTGCCACCTGTTATTAGATAATTATCGAACTACTCATTAATGTCTAGTTTCATATTAGAGATGTATATGTCTCGATATGAACGGGTGTATTGGAGATTCTATATTGATGAAAGATAAAATAGATTTATAAGATAAAAGTGGGTGAAAATCTCATTTTATAAACTACTTTTGAAACATTGAGTTAAATTTAAAGTTCACTTCATAACACTAATCCTTCAGGAAAAAAAAAATTGTAGGAACTGTACGATCTTGGATGCAGAAAATTTGCTGTCTCTGGGCTTCCTTGCATTGGCTGCATACCTATTCAAATAACAAAGTCAGGAAAAATAAAAGATAGGAAATGTGTAGAGGATGAGAATTCAGATGCAAAGCTCTACAATCGAAAATTGACACGGCTATTGCCTAAAATACAAGCAATGCTTCCAGGAAGCAAAGTTGTTTATACAGATATATATTACACACTGATCAACCTTATTAATCAGCCACAAAAATATGGTGAGTATATTATAAACAGATTTAGACTATATTCACTTTTAGTAAAGAAAAGTTGTATGTGTTGAGAATTTGTTTGATGTATGAACTAAATTATATGTTTAACCAATATCTATAATACACTGTTTATGACACAGGTTTCAAGGAGACGAATAAAGGGTGTTGTGGAACTGGGTTGTTTGAAGTAACTCCATTGTGTAATGAATTCACTTCAACATGTGATGATCCTTCAAAGTATGTATTTTGGGACAGTGTTCATCCAACAGAAGTTGTCTACCAATATATTGCCAAATACATACAAAAGGAAGTTCTGCCCATGTTCCAATTTCATAGGGATATATAGAATGTAACACGTGGTTATTTATAGGGAAATAAATAAATAAAAACAACTTTTCTAAACAAACATGAAGTATGTGTTTATTTACTTTACTATTTAAACTTGAGAGTATAATTATTTATTGGGTGTTTAAATACTAACAAAGTGTTGATCCAGATGAAGAATGTGTTTATTTACTTTACTAATTAAACTACAGAGTATATGTTTATTTACTTTACTAATTAAACTTCAGAGTATAATTATTTATTGGGTGTTTAAATATACTAACAAAGTGTTGATCTAAAGTATAAGTTTAAATCCTACATTGAATAGAAATAACAAAATTAAATGTCATATAAAATAAGAGCTATTAATGAAATGTTGAGGTTTTGAATTAAGAGTACTGTCAATCTTTATGTGAATTCACGTATATTTGATCTCCCTCTCTAATGAACCTCTCAAAAGGAAAAAGAAGAAAAAACTCTACCAATAACATTAGAATCAATTTCGTCATGGTAATTGCGGCTTAGACTTTTGTAACACCAAAAATAACTAACATAACACAACATCATAACCATAACAACAATGCTATAAGATCATTGTATACTTGAGATCTTTGAGGAGAGATTGTTTGGTCTCGAGGTTTTGGATTAAAAGTAGTGTTAATCCTCATGTGGATTCAACTCATGTCACATATATATAATCTCTCCCTAATAAATACCTTTGGAAAACAAAATTAAATCAAAAGAAAAATCAAACATATTAAAACAGATTAATCCACAAAATCAAACCATTCATACGAATCAAATCTCGAAACAGAAAATGATTAGTACAAAACTCAATGGTTTGTTTGATTTTGTAACCATGAATTGATATTTAGGAGATTTAGTTCTTGTTTGGAATAATCCAAATATGAGTCAAAGTCTCACATTGAATAAAAAAAATAAAATTAAATACTATATAAGATGAAATACCCACAACCCCATTGCTTTAAAATTTTAAGTTAAAAATGATGTCGAATGACTTATATGTGTATACAATGTTATATATATAGAACCATACTCGATGACTACAACCTCTGTATGGAAAATATAAACCCAAGAGTTATAACATGTAGGATTCCTTTACAAAATTTTGACGATATACATCAACTTCTAAAAAATTGTAAAACATAGTAAAGAACTCCATATATTCATCAAATGTCCATTTTGAAATCTTAGAAAATGTAAAAGTTAAAAGTATAAGTATCGTAGAGATAAGGAAAGATAGAAAGACAAAGCCAAAAAATTAATTAATACAATAATATACATGGAGCCCTATTTCAAAATTATAATGAATTCTCTCATAAATTTCTAACATATGACTATACTAATATTTTCATCTACTCAACTAATCTAATCTAAACAAGTCATAAATGACACCTAATTAAAGACATATCTAATGTAAATTTATACCTAGAAATCTTAAACTTAAGAGTTGAATCTTATAAAAAATTTCATTGGAACATGTTGATGCGGTCTTTTGAATTTAAACTTCTCAATGTTAAACACAATCACCAATTATAAAATTACATTTTTTATCATAAACAATTATATTTACATAAAATTAGTAAAATGTTGTAAGACTTTTGTATTAAAACAGCAATCATAAAATAAAATCTTAAACTTAATATAGTATGATGAGATCTTAAGAAAGCAGCAAAATAAGAACTTACATAAACTTTGTATTGGATAAATGACTTAAAAGAAATAAATAGGAAGCAGAAAAAAAATATACAAAAAAGTGAGTGATATAGGAGACTATAAGCATTAACTTTGGAGTTATTGGATGGTTAAATATATCACTATTTAAATAAGAAAAAAACTGTTTTATTAGAAGTAGGAAATTACGGTGAAAAACCCACATATTCTTGTTGGATAATTTTTAATTTTGTTAGATAATATATAGATTATTTTTTAGATTATAGAGTTGTTTTTATTTAGTAAAGTGATAGGGTATTTTATATTCGGTTAATTAGATTTAAGTTAGTTGTTATTTTAGTTAGTTGGAGTATATAAGATTTAGTTTGATAATATGGGGTATTAGATAAGATTAGATTAGATAAAGATTTAGTTTGGTTTGTTATTATTTGGTTTGTAATTGGCTATATAATAGCGCATTCTCCATCAATGAAAAATACCACAATGAGTTACATTGCATATTTTTCTAGTGTGTGTGAGTTTTTTCCAACAAATTGGTATCAGAGCTTTATGCTCCGAGTACCGAGTGAAGAGAGAGAGAGAGAGAGAGAAAAGTGTGCGCTTGAGTGCTTTGGGAGAAAAAAAAGGAGAGATGGCAAAAGTTGTGAACGGTATGACGGTGCCGCAATTGACCAAGAAAACCAATTATGATAATTGGTGTCTGCAGATGAAGACCCTTCTGGGATCCCAAGACATTTGGGATATAGTGGAGAGCGGATACGAAGAACCCACGGAGGACGCAAATCAGACGGCAACCTAGATTACTGCACTGAAGAAGACGCGAGTGAAAGATAAGTCGGCTTTGTATTTCTTGTATAATGCGATGGACGAGTCAGGCTTCGAGAAGATTGCAAACGTTGCATCTTCAAAGGAAGCATGGGATATTCTGGAGGTTGCATACAGAGGGAACGACCGGGTCAGACAAGTCTGGCTTCAAGCTCTTAGAGGAGAGTTTGAAGGGTTGAAGATGGAAGATAAAGAGCAGGTAACCGAGCACATAACTCGGGTAGAGAAGGTGGCTAACCAACTCGGCAAGAATGGAGAACCAATGCTAGCAAGCCGGGTTGTGGAGAAAATCTTGAGATCATTGACAGATGATTTCGAGAGCATTGTATGCGCTATCGAGGAGTCGAAGGACCTGTCAGTTCTCTCTGTGGAAGAACTTGTCGGGTCATTTGAGGCCCATGAACAAAGGAGAAGGAAGAAGCACGAAACGTGTGATCAAGCACTAAAGGCGCAACTTGATTTGGATGAGACTCGGAATACTCAGAGCCGAGGTCCTGGAGGCAGAGGACGAGGTGGCAGAGGACGAGGTGGCCAAGGTTGAGGTAGACAAGGTCGAGGTGGATGTGACCGAGATGAATGTTGAAGAGAGCACAGATCAGACTAGGCAGCAGAATTGGCATGGTCGTGGTCAAGAAAGGGGCCAAGGAGATTGGTCTAAGTCAGAAGTGGAATGCTTTAGGTGTGGCAAGTACGACCATTACGCAAGAGAATGCAGATCGACATGTTGCTACAATTGTGGCAAGATCGGTCATATAGCAAAATATTGTCAATCGGAAAAAAAGGAGAAAAATCTTCTCACAGAGGAAGACGACGAGGAAGAGATAGGGATTTTAATGATGATGCAAAACTCAGATGCCGAACTCAAGAGCAGTAAATTGGAAGCTGAGTGGAGTTCAAGCCATGTGAAGGAAAGGAGATTAGGTGACGAGCTTAGTCCGGGTTGTTTAAACTCGGTTTGGTATCTAGACACAGGAGCAAGCAATCACATGTGTGGAGATGATAGTTTCTTCAGCGAACTCACTAAGGTGGAGGTCGAATTAGTGTCATGTGGAGATGATTCCAAGATGGTGATAAAAAGGCGTGGAACAATCCGGCACATGCAGAAGGATGGACGAGTTGGAGAAATCAGGGATGTCTACTATGTTCCTGAGCTGAAGAGTAATATTTTGAGCATAGGTCATATAGTGGAGAAAGGAGACTCGATTATGATAAAAAACCAGGTACTGTACTTAAAGGACAAGCACGGTCGGCTAGCAGCCTGGGTAGAAAAGGAGAAAAATCGGATGTACAAATTAGAGTGAGTATCCTGCAGAAAAGGTGTTTGAAACATGTGGACAGTGAAGGCAACATGGGATCTGTTCAAAACGACATGGTGGAGAAAGAGACAGGTAAGAAAATTAAAGCAGTGCGATCAGAAATAGAAGAGACAACCAATCTTGCCGAAGAAGTTAAAGAAGAAGCAGTGTTGTTGATGATGGGATGTAGCTCAAGGGATGAGCACAAACAAGTGGAGAAGTCGGCAAGAAGGTTGAATGTCATAAATCAGCCTAGTAGCATGGAGAGGTGGTCAAGATGTGCAGATAGCTCAGATAGCTCGTGGAGTGTGGACAACTCGGATCTTGAAGAAGACGAACAAGAAGTGTTAAGTTTGCAAGAGCAATTGCGTGTCGAGAAGGATCTGAGAGTTGTACTGGAGGTGCAAGATGAGAAGTAGCGACTTGGAATGGATGATAAGTTTGGTGTGAAGAAGGCGTGGAAATTTTCCAATCTCTTAAAGAGAGCTCGGCCTATTCAGAGGAACCCAGTTAATGGCAAGTTGGCCACAAAGACCACAAAGAACCCAACAAAGGGTAAGTCAGCCAAGGTTAAGATGAAGTCGGTCAAAGAGAAGATCAAGTCGGACAAAGAGAAGATCAAGTCGGTTAAAGAGAAAAACAAGTCGACTATGGAGATAGAAGATTGTTCGGGACGAGAGAAGAAAAAAATTTAAGATTATGGGGGAGTTTTGTTGGATAATCTTTAATTTTGTTAGATAATATTTAGATTATATTTTAAATTATAGAGTTGTTTTTATCTAGTAAAGTGATAGGGTATTTTATATTCGGTTAATTAGATTTAAGTTAGTTGTTATTTTAGTTAGTTGGAGTATATAAGATTTAGTTTGATAATATGGGGTATTAGATAAGATTAGATTAGATAAAGATTTAGTTTGGTTTGTTATTATTTGGTTTGTAATTGGCTATATAATAGCGCATTCTCCATCAATGAAAAATACCACAATGAGTTACATTGTATATTCTTCTAGTGTGTGTGAGTTTTTTCCAACGGTTCTTATGTTCATATTAGTGAGTGTGCATGGCCATGACTACTGTTACAGTTATAACAGTTAGGAGTTTGGCAGTTGGAATCACTGATGAGTTAACTGATATTCGGTTATAAAGGTTATATATAGTAACTATACAAGTAAATGATGCCATCAAGTTCATTAATCTGATCGAAGTGACAGAGGGAAAGAGAAAGGAAAGAGAAAAAGGAATCTTGGAAGAAGGAAGCGCAGCAAAGAACTCCCAAAACCAACAAAGCCTTACATTCTCTCTTCTCTTTCTTCATGTTAGTTTTCTTCACTATCAATTTTCTTTGTTCTCTTTTTTCTTCTAATCACTCTCTTTTCTAGTATATATCAGAACTTACCTGTAATGGTGTGTCTGTTCTTTATATTCTTTTTCTTATCCAATTTTACTTATTTTTTGTTTCAGTGGCTATTGCATGGAATGTGTATTTTCTTTCTAAAAGAATATGATTCTTTAACACATTGTTGGTGAAAGTGAAAAGGCTAGTATTGTTTCAAGGTTAATAATTTCATAGTGTAAAATTGTAGGGAAGGGGAGACTCACAGCAACACGCATAGCGTTCCAAGTACAGATTTGGCAATCATGACGGAAGAGTATTTTGAAAATTTGTGTTTGAGATTCATGGAACTACTGCAGAATATTTTAATAGATCTGCGGGATATTCAGGAGTTTATAATTAGGAAGGAGCAGGAGAAGGGTGAAGAAGATTCGGTGAGCGTGGAGCAGCAACCTTATCTGATGGAGAATGAGTATGAGGCAGAAGAATTTGCAACAATGGAGCAGCAGAAGGAAGTTGAAGAGCCGTGGAAGATCAAGAAACAACTACAAGAGCATGATCTAAATTTTGGGCTCCTCATACCACTAAAGATGGCAAAGCCACACCTGCTATCTGTGATCAATGCTAACGATGATGAGATTAAAGAAGGAATTGAAGTTAGAATTTGGGATGTGAACACCAGAACCGGGCACACTCTCCTTCTCACCAAACCCGAAAAATCTTATATTTTAACGAGGAACTGGATCGGTGATTTTGTCTTCAGAAGGAACTTAGGTTTAGGTGATTTAGTTGGTCTTTGCTGGGATCCTTTCATAAAGCGCTTTAGATTTTCTGTTCTTAGTCGGTGCTAAGAAAGGAATCAAAGTTATGCACAAATTTTCACGTTTTACTTTTTATCCTCAATTTGGTTTCTGTTCTTAGTATCCTCAACTTTATTACACCACACACAATTTACTGAAATTAGAGGCATGTCGGGATTCAAAACTTATATGATGGGTTTCTCATGTTTTTCTTATTAACAAATTGTATTTGTTATCATCAACAACATGCCAAATAAAACCACACTAGTTGATCTTCACAATTAATCCCATTTTGGTTTCATCAAACATAAAATTTTACTTTTGTGAACAAATTTTCTTTCCAAATAACAAGTCCTTCATTTTTACATATCACAAATAATAATATAAAATATACAAATAGTTAATTCTTCTTTCCTTTATGTTTGTTTCTTATATTTACACTAAGGATCCTCTCTCTCACCGACCTCTCCGCTTAAATATGTGAGATACATTGACTTCGTATACATTTGGACATGTTATTAAAAATTTAAGGTACCTTAAATTGTTTTCAATAAATATTAACTTTCTTCTATTTTACTGTTTTAAGGGTAGTTGTTGTTTTTTTCCTCTACATGGAGTATACATACATATATATATATATCTATATATATATATATATATATACATATATATGTGTATATATATACATATATATGTGTATATATATATATATATACATATATATATATACATATGTATATATATGTATATATATATATACATATATACGTGTATAT
>Ga0209589_1010057_pt1 | contig 13944 bp, 9 predicted proteins | sample CowpeawhiteBW_FD_187525 | JGI IMG/M metagenome (GOLD analysis project Ga0209589, IMG submission 187525) | Root nodule microbial communities of legume samples collected from California USA - Cow pea white BW (SPAdes) (version 2) | ecosystem: Host-associated > Plants > Roots > Nodule | place: USA...
TTTGTTTCTTGTTTCTTGTTTCTTGTTTTTTTTTTTTCTTTTCTATGATATGGTTAATGTGATGAATATGATTTATGATTTGTGTTAGTCTACATAAAATACAACTTAATTGAGATATTAGATTTTACAATGATGTATAACGTGATTTATTTCAATAAAAATTGACATTTTTCATTTCCAAACTATGAATGAGATAATTTTTAAATAAGTCATGCTTGATATCCAGGATTTGTTGGGAAAAGAATTATACTTCAAAATAAGCCTACAGGAATAAAATAATTTTTTATATTTGTAAAAAAAAGGAGAAAGTAAATAATAAAGAAGGATAATATTAAATGGTAGTAAAATAAAATGTGGTATAACCGGTGTTCTTTGTTTATTTAGAAATCATAAAAGTCTTATTGCAAATAACGTATCAAGTAACAATGAAACTCACGTATTGACCACATGAATTTCACCAAACAAATATATAATTTTAGAGTCCAGAAGGGAGGCGAGAGAGGCAGAGTATATACAAACAATAATTCAAGAAAATATTGAAAAGGTATATATTAAGACTCTCCAGGAATGGAACATGAATGGAAGATCTCATGTATATATGCTTGCTGCCACATTTTTACCTTCGAGACTCCTCATAAAGTTGTGCATAGAACCTTCTAGTTCTGTGAGCGATGACCAAGCTCAAAGAAGCTGCAAACAAACAAACCAGTGCCAATATTACACAAGTGAGGGAGAAGCAAATGTTTCCCTCGCAAAGAAGCAACTCACTGTCATTTGCTGTGACATGGTAAGAAATTGCCAAGTTGGAAGCTCCAAAAGTTTGAATCATTCTGTGCTTTGCCTGTATCTCTGCATAATAGTCATATATCGTGCTTGCCACAAATCCAGACAAGAAGAGAGACCCTGCTGGGCTAGCCATGGTCAGAAAATTGTACAAAGTTCCAAAGTTTTTCACGCCAAATAGCTCTGAAGCTGCTGCTAAAGCAATTGACCAGTGAGCACCGTACCCAAAGCCGTTCAATATCCCCACCACGTAAACTTGTCCAACCAATCCCACCACGTAGTACAAGAGTCCCAGAGACATCATCGTTTGAATCACTGCCAATGCTACAAGTCTCGGGTACCCAAAATTTCTGCTTGAAAAACCATGCACAAAAGCACACTTGCTGTGATTCATGTCTATGTGTTCCATTTTATCTTTTTATATTGTTCATATTAAAACTTCCAATTCATACTTCATCTTACTCTTCAACAGATTTGATTGTAAGAAGTAAATAATAGAAAGAGAACATGTAAAGATGGTACCTTACTAGAACCTCTGAGAAGTAGCCACCGCCAACACGACCAAGGAAGTTGGATATGCTGATAACTGAGACATAGACATTGACTTTGTTGTCTCCCAATGATTGACATATCTGGCCCATGTTATTTATGATTGTCAAGCCCGACCCAGCGCCCATGACTATAGAGAAAAACATGAGCCAAAAATCAGCCTTGGCCATTGCTTGTGACAAGGTAAAATCCTCTCCTATATTGGGCCCATTTTTCAGCTTGTTTTTCCTCAAAGCGTTGGTAAGAGCTTGCCAAAGCCTAGCTTGAATCTGAAACATGTCCCTTGGCCCTTCTGACAGAGGAAGCACCTCTAGTTTCGGGGGAATGCTCTTGTCATTTTCAACGTGTTTGGTTACTCTGGCAGTGCTACTACTCTCCCCAATCACATTCTTAGACTTAGTGGCTTGTAGCAGTGGTGGTGTTTCCAAAAGGGCTTCTTGGTCAGCACTCTGGGGTCCAGAGAAGAAAACCAATAGAATGGGAACTGTGATCGGAAGCAATATGAGAATGATCAAAACGAGTGCAAACATTGAGATGGTGGTTTGGTTCAAATGAAACACGTTTTCTAGCAGCAAAACTCCCGTCAAGTAAGCAGCCAAGAGAAGGCAAATGCTGTAGATGAACATGAAACCTGATTCATCAGAGGCTCTAGATTGTTTATAACTTTGAACGGGTCTGATGATGAAGATGAGGGCTAATGAAACCATTGCAGGTCCAACTGCAATGATGAAAATGAGAGAGGCTTGATCAGGGAGTTTGATCATGGCTATGATTTGAGTCCAGATTGCTCCGCTTAGGCCAACGAAGCCCTTCAAAATCCCCACCACGTGGCCTCTGCTCTCGGGGAAACTTTGCACGCTGGAAACCAGTGCAGCTGTATTGTAATATGTTGACCCATTTTGTCCCACAAAGATTACAATGCATAGCTGCAAATCACCACCTGGTTAATAGATGAACAGGAATTGGGTTGAACTTTCTCCAGGTGCCACAACGCGCACCACATGTTCTATAATTCTAATCACTGATTTACATTAACTAAGAAGTTTTAAATCACAAGTTAACTTATTAACAGGAAGTAACTTCAAAATGAAAAGGCAAATTGAGGAAACAAAGGACAGGATATCAACTTTTCTATTTTTACTCAATTTAGAACTTACACTCAGTGTTATATTTTCAACCAGATGTTTGTAGTATGTTGGCGTGTGAGTATGGAAGTGAACCTACCAGCCAGAGAGGGAGAGCGGGAAGGCGATGGGTGACGACGAGCCAAACGAGGCCATAACCAAGAACATTCTGGAAGACCCCAACAAGAATGAGACTGGAAATGGGATAGAGCTGGCTGAATTTGCCAGCAAGAAGACCAACGTTGTCACCCAAATCCTTGGCCACGCTCAAGAACGCCACCTGCTTCTGATTGAAACCCATGCTGCTCTTTATCACCGGCGATATGCTCCCGAACATGTATGAGGTGCCTGCGAATGACATGTCCCACATCGCGCACACAAACACCACCCATCTGTGCCTCACCAACTCCTTCACTTTCTCATGCACCCTCACCATCTTCTCCCCTCTTTCCACCTTCAACACCTTCCAAACCCAATTAGCTTCGTCTTTTTTATTTTATTTTATTTTTCCAGCTCCAACCCAAAATATCACACTCTCATTTTCAATCATAATCACAATCACAAAAAGTTAAAAATCATTTCTGTCAAAATATCTGTAATTAATTCATAAAAGTACTCTTCAAATTACTTTCAAGCATGGATATTTCCCATTCTGTGGTGCTTTCAATGAAGTTTTTTCCTTCTTAAACATAGTCCATATAAATGCGTTCTTATAGGATTCTATTTCTAATTACTAATTAATAAAGTCTAATAAAAGACGTTTTTGTCAAATAGGTTCGCTTTCCACCATTACAGAGATATTTCGTGAAGAAAAAGTTTGGAGTTTTAAAAATATCAACGTTTTTAGGTTGAAGAGATTCAAAGATATAATTCATGGGACCCAAATAGAGGATCTATATAGTGTCAGCTTTTTGGCTACAATATAATTCCAGATGAAAAGGATGGGTTGCATGAAAATATCTTCCAACTTGTATCCAGGTGTCATAATAATCTATATGCAATTTATCAGTAAAATTTTGGCAAAACACCACATTGTGCAATTTCTTTTAAGTGTAAATTTTAAGAAAATTATAAAATATCAAGTCCTGTAAAGTAAAATCGTATGAATTAGTGCGTTGTAATGTTTTTTTTTTAATAATTTTAATTAAAGTTGTAATAATTAGGTACATGGTGTATTGTGATATAAATTAAAGTTATTACTTTATAATGTTATAGTGTATTAAATTGATAAGATCTTTTCATAATAAATGGTATGCTTTTTATTTTTGAATTTCCTGTACAATTTCGATAATTTACAAAATATGTATATACTATTTTAGTGTTTTTGTCTAAAATTTTGTATATACCTATAGTAAAAATTTAAACTTAATTTATATTAAATGTTTATGGAACAAAGTTTTATTTTTTTCTGTAACATATGTATGTATTACTATGTATTACTGATTTTGATTAGGGCAATATATATATATATATATATATATTTATATATATATATATATATATATATATATATATATATATAAAATATATGGTCAGTTCATTTTTGTGTTTTGGATCTGACCTTTTCGTGGACCTAAGGCCATTTCATTTGAGGACCCCTAATATCCATTTCCAGACCCCTAATCCTTATTTTATGTCTCATTTCTAAAATCAGCTCTCTCCTTTCCTCTACTTTCTGAAGTAGGAGCTCTGCCAGGATTTCACTCACATTCCTCTATGAGCTAGCCAAGGTCATTTTAGTTTCAAGTAAGTTGAGTCTTTAAATTCCCTTTTCGTTTCTTCCCCTTTTTATTGTTTGGGGTACGTTGGTTTGAGTTAGGGTTTATCCTCATGCCCTGTATTTGTTTTTGTATCTAATATACTTTATGTCGGTACTCTATTTTATATTATAAATATGATCGTTCTATAAATTAGAATTATTTTATTAAATTGGGACGTTACAAGGCATAGGTTGAAAATTTGGAGGATGTTTTGCATATTCGGTCGTGCTTTTCTTGCTTTTTTTCATTTATATTTTATTTTTATTGTTGTCCTAAATTAAAAGTTTAATGAGTTTGATAGCTTCAAGTTTTAGTTCATGCTTTCTTGGTTTTTTCAATTCCTAGACTCTTGTGTTATTAGGTTTTAATAGATTCAAATACTTACCCATTTTTCAGAGATGAAAAGAAATGAAAATAAGTTTTTAATTTATAAAAGTTTACAATTAAAATAAATTCCACTGCACAATCATTCATTTATTTAATATTAGTTAAGATCTCCTCACTAGTGCAAATTTGATATTTTACCTCGCCTTATAGGCCTCGGTTATGACGGAACCGAAGCCTATAAGGAGATGGTGGCAATTTTGCAATTTCAGCAACCTATATTGCTTCGGTTCTACAAACAACCGGTGCCGTAAGCAGTTTTAGGCCTCGGTTGAAATAGAACCGAAGCCTATAACCCTGCCCAGAAACCCTAATTTAAAATTTTCATCAGCACCGCCCCCTTTGGCCTCGGTTGCTTTTCGACCGAGGCAATATTGGGCAGTTTTAGGCCTCGGTTGAAATAGAACCGAAGCCTATAACCCTGTTCAAAAACCCTAATTTAAAATTTTCATCAGCGCCGCCCCCTTTGGCCTCGGTTGCTTTTCGACCGAGGCAATATTGGGCAGTTTTAGGCCTCGGTTATTAATTGAACCGAGGCCATAAAGCATGTTATAATTCCCAATTTGCGAACCCTATTCATCGTCTCCCACAATTTTCTTCCCTTGCACGAACATTTGCATTCTCTTCTCTCTTCACGAACGTTTACTGCTCTGCCACCACCAATTCTCTTCTCTCTGCACCGACCTCCAATTTCTCGCCTCAGCCCCCTGGAACCTGCTCCATCACGACGGCTGCACTGCCTCTGAACGGCTTGCTCCTCCGTCTCTTTCTCTCGCGCATAACACAACACCTAAGCCCTAAGCTGCCATCTCCAGCATCCCATCGTTCCCTGAATTTGTCGAGAGCGTACGCCAGCTCCCCGATGTGGACCCTGCACACCGGAAAATCTTCATCCATGACCTCAGTTGGGACGCCACTGCCGAAACCCTAACTTCTATGTTTGGGAAATATGGCGAGATCGAGGACTGCAAGGTCGTCGCCGACAAAGTCTCTGGCAAATCGAAGGGTTACGCATTCATCCTTTTCAAGCACAGGGATGATGCTCGCAAGGCGCTGAAAAATTCACAGAAGGATTTGGGTTTGTTTCTGGATTTAGGTTTGGCCTCTGCTGGCCCTGTGCCGACGCCTCATCCGAACACCAACCCGGTTTTTGAGTATACGCAAAGGAAGATATTCATGTGGGATTTGGGTTTGTTTCTGGGTTTGCATTCTATCATCAGATTGAATTCGAGAGGCGTTTTTGGAATGGCTGTAACGTTCCAAGTATATGGCTTCGGTTCAACCATACCTGAGGCAGAAAGAGGGTGTTTTTGCTTCGGTTAACACCCGGGGCCAAAAGTTACCCCTTTTGGCCTCACCCCAATATGCCTCGGTTCTGGAACCGGGGTAGAATATTGAAAATAACCGAGGCCAAAAGCCCTTACTGCACTGGTGAAGGTTTGCCTTCGCCTTACATGTACTATAAACTTTTTTTTATTGATGTGGTATCTCCAACATACACCTACTTATTATAAAACAATGATATTTTAATTACTAAATTTTAACAACTTTTTTTTACAATATGAGGTGTCATCTTCTAGGTGGTTTTGGAATATTGAGAATGAGAAAATGAAAAACTAGTAAACCACTTAAAAAATGTCACCTAAGGTTGTAAGAAAAAGTTGTCAAAATTTAGTAATAAAAAATCATTTTCCCTTATTATATTATTATTATTATTGCCCAATTAATCATCATCTTCTATGAAAGTTATAAATTTATTAAACTAGTTATATATATTATAAATTTATTTTAATTTTAGTGGACGTGGTATCTCCAACATATATCTATTTATTAATTAATTAATTTATTATTATTATATATTAACAAACTAATTAATCATCATCTCAAAGTGATAAATCTATTACACTACACGTCCTCTCAAATACTGTAATAGTTCCTTTAACATGCAAGTTTTCAATACGAACGTTGATTTTAAGTGTATTATATTGATAAAAGGTCAATAAAGTGATGATGAATGAGTGGGCATGATATAATGGTTAACTTATTGATAACCCCTTTAATTGATGATGCTTCATCCATAAACAAATATATATAAATATAGTTACCATAAGGAACAGGAAAACGTTTGAGAAGGTAATACTCCACCACAGACATGGATGCAGAAAACGTCATGGCAAAAGTGGAGGTAGCACTGGAGACCTAGCTGGGTGGAAAGTTGGTGGTGAATGAGAGTGAATTCCAAGTGGAGCAACATGAGCAGAGAAGATAAAAACGTACCTGAGGAGGAATTCCTAGGCCAATGAAAAGTGGCCCCAAGATGAATCCTCCACCAAGACCTAGTAATCCACCAATTATGCCTGCGACCAACCCACACGTACAATAAACCATTAACTTCCCCACATGCAAACGTGTGTGTTCATCGCCCTTTGATGCTATCACTCTCTTCCCCTTGTACAGAAGCACTGCCTCGTAAAAAGTTGTTCCCACTGTCACAGGGACCTGATATCAACAACAAGATAATCACCACTACAATATCTTCCTGTGCTTCATTCATTCTATAAGACTAAAGTTTACGTTATTAACACGTAGCGGGTTCCACAATTGTCCCGCGACGGATGTTAGGTGGACCAAGTCACAATTGAAGTAAGATTTTTAGTAGGACAATTGTTGAGGTAGGGTGCTACTCTTTTTACTTAAGAGTGTAACAGTCTAAGCGTTATGATTCAATTGTGACCCGACTAATTTAGTCTCTGTCACGGGACAATTGATGTCACCTGCAACAATCTCTTTCTCAGCAATTGTCCTAGTAGGAATCTCACTTGGATTATGACTTGACCCACCTGATCTCCGTCACAGGAAAATTGTGCAATCCACAACAATGTGGAAATTATTGCAGGTGACATCAATTGTCATGTGACAGAGGTCAAGTGAGTCAGGTCACAATCGAATCGTGACGTTTGAAGTGTTACATTTTTAAATAAAAAGAGTTACGCCCTAACTAATAACTATAGTTTTTGATGTAATGGTAAACACTCGATCTAGCAATCAATAGAAAGCATAACACCAAACTTTTGTTTTCTGCACTAGTATTCAATATAGTTTATACGTGATTTGTACCTGCAGGAGATTCAATACCCAATATAGCGCTGAGCAATTTGCCGTGTAATTCTGCATGTGTGTATATATTAGCATACAGCAAAGTAAACTCAGTTGATGTACTAAAAAAACAAATATAAGGAATGCAAAAATGTACCAACATGAAATAATACATGTATGAATTTTTTGTAGAAGCTATATTGAGACTATATATGTGCATAATTTGAATTTGAATGATTAGGTTTGTTGTGTTAGAAATTTTAGGATTCACATCAATTTTTTATTTAGACTTTTGGAAATTATTAGTTTAATTTTAAAATTAAAATAGTTTTAGTATTTGAATTTTATTGTCTTATTTTATTTTGTTCTACGAAGTTTTTATACATGATATATTTATTCATTTAAAACTATTTGGTTTAATTAATAATTTAATTCATATGTTTAGGATTATTATTCACTTTTTATATATATTTGTTTCTATTACTGGAATCTCTTTTACTTAACTCGATACCATTTATTGGACAATTCAGTTGGAGAAAATAATTGAGAGTTTTTGACCAATGGGTAGCTAACAACGTATAAGGGAGGATATTACTCAACTCATACTTAAGACTTCAACTTTCACTTAAACTCCTAACAATTTTTAAATGTGGTCTTCTTCACATATTAGTTGTCATGTACTTAACTTAGACAAAGTTACAAGATTATCTAACTCGAATAAACAACTTATTGTGTTTCTAACAAGTATAAATACATAGCCAATATAATAGATTTTTTATAAAGATCACTTGGAAAAATTCAAATTAACATAGTTTGTAAAAACTAATTCTTCAAAACATAACACAACATTTGATGTTTTTTATGTATTTAAGAATAAAAAGGAAAAATTAAATTTAAAACTTTAAAATTGAATATCACTTAATGGATATTGAAGTAACAACTGGAGTTGAAAATCTATGCATAAACTTGTAATTTGAATTTGAACAATTTGGTTTTTGCCGGTTTAAATTTTCAAAATATTATTTAGGTAAAAATAAGAAGGGTTACTATATTTTTGGTCCCTCAAGTTTAAGGAAATTTGGAATTAGTCATTTTTTCAAATATTTAACTAATTTAGTCATTCATTTAGAAATGTATGAATTTAGTCATTTTAACCAAATTTGATTAAGTTTATCTAATGTTTCAAGTGCATTTTATGATAGTATTTGAATTGTTTACATCTTTTGACACATTTTCGCTTCAATGTTAACTCAAAAATTATCGTAAAACGCGTTTGAAACGTTAACTAAACTTAACAAAATTTGGTTAAAATGACTAAATTCACGCATTTATAAAGTTTGAGGACTAAATTAGGGTAAAGTTTTAAGAAGATACTAATTTTAATTTTTTACTAAAAGTTAAGGGACTAAAAACATATTTAACTCAAATAAAAATATAAACTTATTAATTAAATTTAGGAAGTTTATCTTAGTTTTAAGACGGAGATGGTTTTGGCATTTAAATTTTGTTATAATTTTATTCTACAAGTAAAATATTCATAAAACCATTCACATAAGAAATCTCTTCATGATTCAAAAATGTGTTTCTTCATAAAAACAAGACACTCACCTTTCCTATCTGCAATGCAAGTATCAAGATCCACACAGATACAAGAATTCCAAGTTCCTTCCAACAAATATTTTCAATAACAGAAACCTGCACAGAAGTTTCAGGTTTATCAGAAACAATAGATGTTGGACATGAAAACAATATAGCAGCAACTTTTACTACTTTTTTCCTCGTTTGATTGGTATTTATATGACTTTCATTGACCATCTCTTCTGTTTGAGGATCATCAGCATCATTACTGGTTCCTGCAGTATCTGATAAAACTAAAAGTTAGCATATAACATGTTTGATAAATGTTCTCTCCTTTAACTAGTTACTACAAGAACAGATGCAAGGCTATAGCAGAAAACCATATAAATTTCCACTTACCATTTAACCGTACATTCTGTCTAGCCTCCTGAAATAAGAACAGGGATGAAAAATGATTCAGTACACAATTTAAGTTTAATAGAAAAAGATGTGTTGAAACAACCTTCTTAAGAATGGTTTCTTTTTTCCATGTTTGAACACCCTTAAGGAATGCATTGATTGAAAGGCCTGATTCACAATCAAACTACTTCAAAAGGGAAACAAAGAAAAACAAAAAATAGAGCAGAAATTCATGTATTTTGAAGCAATATATATTGGTACCTACCAATGAAAACAACAATTAACAAAGCTGTTATCAACCAGTCAGGAAAAATGACATTGAAAGCAACACCAACACTGATTCCAAGCATCAACATTGGTTGAAAAAGAAGTGCTAGGTCATAGTCAATCACAGGCATGTCAAGAGTTGGGTGCCTTTGCTTCAAATTGTAGAAAACAGTTGCTGCTGCTCCACCCGTAATCATGCCTTAACCAACCAAAACAATACAAAATTTCACCCTTATCAAAGATACGTACACTCATAATACAAAGTTGATATATAACATGCTTTTATTCCCAAAGCAAGTTTTCTATGTACGTGTTTAGAAAACTTGTTAAAATAGAATTCTAATCTTCTGCTACGAGTATTATGCGTATTATGATGTTATTCTTTCTTGAACATTAAAAATATATTATGTTAGTACTTTAAAAATATTTTTAATATATTAGTATATTATAGAGATTATTTGTCTCATTTAAACAACTTAACACACTCTCTTTTGCAACAATTTTCGTAGAAAGTGAGAAGAAGAAAACTTTTCAGAGAATTAGAGTTTTATTCGCCATCAAGCTACTTTCATAGAATCAAATGCGTCCAACTCTCACCCAATATCATATATGAATTCAAGTTAGTATTAAGTAAATTTTAAATATTAATCCATACTATTACATATTTTAATTATAATAATCTTGAGTATATACATGTTATTTTATATTGTCAATGAGGTAGACCAAGTGCGGTGTTTAAATAGTATTCAGTATTTATAGATAATATGTTTCTTTAATTAAGACTATTTAATATGCTTAGAATTATATGTAGTGTTATACCTCTCTATTTACCACTTCATTAATTTTGAATATTCATAATTTTTACATTATAAGTTGGTGATTAGTTTTTTTCGCTTGTAGATATGGTTTCTGTTAAATTTTCAACTTTACTAATCATATATTTTCTTATATATTTTTTATAACTTTATGTTAGACATCTTTATCAGGAAGTTTTTTTTTCCTTTTGCTTCTTTACATACCTATACTTCTTAGAAGACTTTAAAAAATTTTGTGTAGTTTCTTCACACCAAATAGTGATTTATATGTCAAAGCTTAACATATTAGATGATCCACGCTTTCATGTTCAAAATTTTTTTAATTTATCTTTTGTATATTGATGTCATTTGTGTTTGATGTATGTAGAACAATATTAAGTTTAAATCATTTAAATTTTTTAAAAAAATGTAAAAAATTTATGTTAAACCTTAGTGAGTAAAACATAAATTTATGTCGGTAAATATGTACTTCAACCTAAATTTATGTAGAAGAAAAAATTCTTCCTAAATTTTCATTTCTCGCTTCTAACTCCTAACCGACATTGAACTCCTAACAGACATACTTAATCTTAAATATTTGACGTAAAAGTTGTACATTTGTTTAGTATTCAACTTTATTGATTCAAATCGAACCAACCTCCTGTTAAATAGATTGGATTAACTCAAATAAAAAAAATTGATAAATTAATCCATGTTAACAAAATTAATTAGTTTTAATTTTATTTTTCTTTGAAGTCCGTGAAAACGAACCAGTGAGCAGGAGAAAAAAAAAATAACCAGTGAAAATTTCTAAAATCCTTTATGCGTAGTTAAAAAAATAATAAATTTCGCTGTAAATCATAGATCTGTATTTAATTCATCTTGTGGATGAAACATTTAAAAAAATTAAAGTTTAAAATTAGTAAAATAATTAATCTTTTTCCCCCAAGTACTTGCACACCAAAACATGCAAATAATTGAATCTCTAGTTAAAAAGTTGGCATTGAGCATGGAGTAATAAGGAAGCAACCCTCATGCCATGAATCTCATAACCCATTGAGCAAGTTTTAGAAAATTGAAGAAATAAAAAATAGTACTAGTTCTTACATTTTGATATTGCTGTTGCTGATTTTGCATCAAATCCAACAATTAGGGTAAGCATGGGTACAAAGATACCACCCCCACCAACACCTCCAACAGTCCCAAATGATGATCCTAGGAATCCAATTATGCTTCCCACTATTATTTTCCACCCAAATTTCATCCTCTACAACCAAAAACAAAAAGATAATCACAATTCTATATATGAATACAACAAGTTTTTTAGTTTCTATTAGCGAAAAATCTAAAAAAATATTGTATCCAAAAAAGATTCTGCTACATATTTGGTCTTTTTTTTTTCAGCAAAGAATGAATAAATTAAAGAAGAACACTTATAGAATGCTCTAACTCTTTTACAAAAAAATCAATAATTTGTGCAAAAGGATGTAAAAGCTTGACATCGAAACCTTACAAAACATGACAGCCAATAACTAGAGATCCATCAAAGATTAAAAAAAAGATGCACATGGAACTAAAGCAGTAGCCATAAATTTGTTCTGCTGCTCCAAAATACAAACCAAAAACAGAAACAGAAAGACCCTACACATTAATAAATACAGACAAAGCGTGTAAATGATGCATTCAAAGATCTAGAAACTTATATATGTAGTTTACTTGCAATTGACTCAAAGTATGCATAGCAAGCACTCTTACCGGCCAAGTGTGTTTGTAAAATACTTTAGCATCATGATCATTAGTCTGAACCCTTTTGGTGACATGGAATTCTGATGAGACTGTTTTCTGATCTGTGTTTTGATGAGAAGATGTAACATAAAGCGGAAGAAGAAGAAGAAGAAGAAGTATGAGAACCCTAGGAACCCATTTCATAGCCTTCATACTATAGACAAAGAGCAGTTTTCAAAACTATGACTTTCTTTTATATATATATGTTGCTTCAGAATACAGAGAAACTCGCCAATTGTTGATGCTGCTATCGTGCTTAACCGAAATTTTGGACTAGGGTTAACATGAATGTGTTTTTCTGTTCATTTATCATATATCATGAACCCTAAGGGCTTCTTCACCACACTTTTATCATTATTATTGTTATTAGCATTATCATCAAGTGATTTGACGTTTTGCAGAAAAAAAAAAAAACTATTATTTCTCATTATCATTTCTCTTTCTCGTTATATTAAATAATTTTTTTTATTTGTATAGCATGGCTCACTTCTCCTGAAAAAGGAATGAGGTTTAAAATAAGCATGAGTGATGATAAAACAATAAATGGTTGATGTAGTTAAAGAAATGGTAAGAAAGTGTTTGATTATTTGAATGGATATATTCTTTGTTTACATATTTTTTATAAATAAATGGGAAGAGGAACTTCTTTTAATTGTATTTTGACTTAATTCGATTTTTATTTATATTTTCTTTACTTATCCTAAATTTATCTTCTTATATATTAAAACTAAGGTTTGTAGTTGGAACCAAATAAATTCTTTTTATTCTTTGCTCATGAACTTGGAGGATGTAAGCATCTGAAATGAAATAAAATAACTGTTTTCAGAAATATTTGTGAAATATTAGTTTTAAAATGGTTTTCTTTTACGTTATAAGATTACATTTCGAACTGTGATTTTTTTTTTCTTAACCGATCATTACTTATTATAAAAAAAACATTTTCATTAAGGTTAGAAATTGCTAATTGAATTAAAATTCTCATAAATATATATATATATATATATATATATATATATATATATATATAGTGGCGGATCTTGTCTAATAATATTGGGGGAGCCAAAAAATATACTCAATTTATATTTTTAATTATTATCACTATACAATAAAAATTAATACATAATTTAATATAACTGTAACTACAAAACAAATCACACATATCTAAAGTATTATTTTTTCAGATTTTTAAACTCATCAATAATTAAATGAAAACTAAAAATTTCAGCTATTTCTTTTAATATAAATATGAAAACCTTTCTAAATAATTAATAGGAAATTTCTCATGTAACTCGTTGAATTTTAAGAAAAGGATCTTCTAATTGAACAATATGATTATTAGTATTATGTTTCAGAATATGTAAAAAATTGAATTAGTCTTGTTTTCATCTTCACATGTAGCTTTCCTTTTATCACTTTAAAATAATG
>Ga0209589_1010058_pt1 | contig 13941 bp, 8 predicted proteins | sample CowpeawhiteBW_FD_187525 | JGI IMG/M metagenome (GOLD analysis project Ga0209589, IMG submission 187525) | Root nodule microbial communities of legume samples collected from California USA - Cow pea white BW (SPAdes) (version 2) | ecosystem: Host-associated > Plants > Roots > Nodule | place: USA...
TAGAAAATTAAAGAAAGAGTTCAGTGCAGTTATGTGAGTAGTTAACTATTATAAGTTCAGTTTTTCAAAACTTAAACTAATAAATAGTATAATTCAGTTTTCCTATTAATAGTTCAGTTAGTTTTAGTTTAATATAGTTCAATTAACTATAGTACAGTATGGTTAAGTTATTTTTGCCCAACCCTAATCGATATGTATCGGCTAAAATACTTTGTCTAACTAAATCTAACACGCAATGTTTTTTTTATATACGTTATTTATTTATTAGCCATTTTACGAAAATTACTCAAAATTCAGATGAAAATACACCAATAATTCTTTCACTTTTGAAATTTACACAGTTATCGCTTCACCCATTTTAACCCACAATTGAATAGAGGTACATCAGACCTATATAATTTCCTCTTGAATCACCAATATTCGTATCATTAGATTTAACAGAAAACCTGAGACCTTTCGAACAACAAAAGCAGAAAATAGGATTTTGTACGGCTACGAAGTGCACCATTTCACTCTAAAATAAGGAAAAACTGAAACTTCTTTTATCACTCTGTGATGATGCAATGAATATTACTCAAACGTGCTGGATATTTCATTGCAGTATACCTGACTGCATGCGCTTATCTACTCTTCTTGTTCCACCATTGAAGCAAGGGATATAAAATTTGAAAAGGTAACTGTAAGGAATACAACCTAATTTGGTACCTATTTTATCAGCAAGTTTGTCTGTTTCTACCTTAGTTTTGGTTGTAGACAAAACATGAGAACTGCATATAAAGTCTAAGACTCTTCACATATATTCCGTAACACAATTACATAATCATATGAATTCTGAAAAAATATTTGGGAAGTGAAATCATACTCTTGCAGGAAAAGAAAAAAAGAGAAAACTTCCTGTGTTTACAAAGATGTCATAAACCAAGGTTTCTGGGAACTACTCTGCAGTATACCCCATTTCCAGTCGCAACCAAGGATAAACAGAGAATTGTAAGAAAAATTTGAACCATTTCTCGATTTGTGCGTGTCATCCTTGGACAGGTATGATAAATAACGGAAGGGTAAGTAAAAGAAAATATATGATGAAACCAAAATCCATTTCTTCAAATTTAGAAAGAAATTAATGATTACAACAATCTTCAGGACAAGCAATTTGCCAAATTAAGGAAAGTGAGATAAAATATAAACCAGGTACATGGAACATTGAAGTTTTCTCATTACAGAAAAGAGATCATAAAAACATGTAGCAACCGGAAATTGTCACATTTCACACAATATAATAGCATTAGCATCCTAGGCCAGTTGGGGCAGCAGAGGTGGAGAAGCAGCACCTGGGACAGCACCAAGACAGAAGCAATATGAGCATCACTACTTTTTAGGATAAATCAAATTCTCCTAATTTTTATAGTGTTTTGCAACAGAGGTGGAGAAGCAGCATCCGGGACAACAGCAATATGAGCATAACTACCTAGCCTACTCGTACAACACAATCTATATTAGTATAAAGTAGAAAAATCATTGCTGATATTAAAATTATCAAGTTCAATTACCATGTTGATCTAGTAGCCTTAAAAACATGGTGAAATTGTGAAATTGTAAGGTGTGAAGTAGTATCTCTTGTTACACTTCTTTGTAATGCTTAATGTCAAAGAAATCCAGGAGTCAAAAAGTAGATGAGCATATTTGAAATCTGAACAGCTACTTTAATTTGATGATATTTGAGTTTCAACTTTTGTATAAGCATATTAGTCCCCAACTCTACACATACATCTAAAGGATATGTTACACTAGGTACACACTAAATTAGTTTGCTTTAGAACTAGTTGTGAATAAATTTTAAATTGCAAAGGAAATGCATGGTAACATGCGTACCTTCACTTACTCTCATAATTTTCTTCTTTATTGAGAGCCAATCGAAGACCTAGAACAGTTGGAACTTGGTTTACCCTTATGAAAAAGCTTGAGAAGACAATCTCTTCTAAACTTGGGGTCTTGTTTTGCTATGGCTATATATTTATCAGAGGTTGGACCATGATGTATGAGCAACCACCGCTTATGTGCATCTTTTAGAGGTAAAAGCTTAAGATCTTCACCATATTGCACTGATAAAACCCCCGAGTAACCCAGTTCCCTCCGCAACTTTGCCATTTTCTTGACATCTGATGTGGGCGGAAAAATTGGTTGCCTCTCCGTCTGCCCATCGATGCAAGTTTCCGAACATGCATTTTGCACTTCTTCCATGTCTTCAAATGTTAGAGGGCCTTTCCGGCCAGATAATGGCCCAAACACAGGATGCCCAAACACAAAATGAATAGTGTTCTTGAAAGGGATATCCATCAATCTGCTCAATGAAGGATCTGCAATATAGATATTATAATATCCCCGGACAACTGAAAGTATGTCAGGCAACGAGGCCTTACTGACATATGGATTCTCGTAAAAAATATTTCTTGAAATTTCATGCCACAAGTTGATGTTGCTCTAACTTGTGTATTGGTCGTATGGCGGTCGTGTACCACGAGCTAATGCCAGATGTTTAAAAACCTCCCTTCCATTCCCATTCAGTATGTAGGGCTGCAAAGAAGAAAACATACAAGTCCGAAATCCAGAATAAAATTGATATACAAGCCTAAATATTACCAAATTACATACCTTGTTAGAATCAAAATTGTTGATGGAACTATCACATTCGCTGTCAGTAGTTCCTAAAAGGAAAATTGAAAATTAGACAACTAGCAACAACAATCAAAGAACAATATGAGCAATCAGATAAATTGTCCAACCTAAATCTTTGCAATGAGTAAGAGTAGAACTTGAAGAATCAAAACTTTGATTCAGGTGTTGGTTCTCGTCCATCTCACTGTCATCACAAGCAGCGAATGCAACTTAAGAAATCACTAATCACAGAACCAAAGTTCCAAACCAAATACATAACCAAATAAATAGTCCTAAAAATTCCATTTCAAGCAATCAAATAGTCCTTCATTCAATCTTCACCGGTTACGGTTGTTAGATGCACCCTTAGAACAACTCCCCTCCACCACGTTTCCATTAATCACCAAGGCAGTAACCAAAAACCAATAATCACCGGTAATCACCAGAATCAGTCAAAAAACAAGGCAGCAGTAATCACCAGAATCAGTCACCAAAAACAACAGGGCAGCAGTAATCACCATAAAAACAGTAATATAATATCAACAAAAATAACAGAAACAAAATCAATAACACAGCAATCAATAACACAAATAACAGAATCTAACGAGCAAGGGTAACAGCAGGCGAATTAGGGCTCAAAATTAGGAGAAAGGGTTCGAAATTGAAAATTGGAAAATTGAGGATGAATTAGGGTTCGAAATTGGGGAAAGGGTTCAAAATTGAAAATTGAAAAATTGGAGACGAACACGAACCTGTGGTGGGTGCGGTGGTCGGAAAACGCGAGGTCGTGGCTGCGTTACGTTCGGCGTTGCTGCAGTGGCTGTCGTCGTGCTCTACCAAACGGGGTGGTGATGGTGGATGGATGGTGGCTGTGGTGGTGGAAGGAAGCTTCACCGAGAGAGAAGAGCGAAGGAGAAGGTGGTTGTGGTAGAAGTTCAACAAGAGAGAAGAAGAATGAGAGAGATGGTGGTTGTGGTGGGGGAAGCTTTACCGAGAGAGACGATGGTTGGCTGTGGTGGTGAAAGTTGAGAAGAGAAAGTGAGAAAGTGGCTGCGTTTTTTTACGTTAGTTTAAACTGTTATGACTAAGGTCACCAGAAGTCACTTAGACAGAGCATCTTCAAGAAATGGAAGAAGAAACGAAAAGCGCAATCTGAAGAAAAGAAATCTTCAAGCAATGTTGAGTATCCATGGCAAGCAAACAAGATGCATCTCTCAGAATAGAAACCCAGAAATGATGAATGAAAGAAGATCCAAGTATTTTAATTCGTAACCATGATGACTCTGCTCTACACACTGCACACCGTACACTACTGATGTGAAGTAGCACTTAGGGCATTACTTGGAGAGGAGGAAATTAAAAATAAGATTATAATGTTTACTGAGAGAGGAAGAAAACATAAATTACTTTTAAATAGTAAAAGTATTTTATTATTTCTAATTACTAATCTATACTTACACTCTCAATTAATATTGATATTGAAGAAAAGACATGTGACAATGTCGTATGAAAAGTAAGGTGCAGAGTTTGCAGAGCAGAGTCATGATAGGGCTGTAGCTATAGATATGATGATAGTGGTTAGATATTCATTTTTTATCTTCAAAATTATATTGAACTTACTTCTTGCTTGGTTCCTGTGTATCTTTTCTTCTTCATTACACAGATTCAGAGAAAATTTTCTCAGTAACACATTACTAATATTTTGTTAAGTAGCAACTAGGTGTTTTATTTTGATCCTATTATGTCGGAAAATGATATGTTAACAAAGTTTTTCTTACAAACTTTTTGACAAACTATTAATTTGGGTAAAAAAATATTATTTTATTATTTTATTTTAGTTAAATAATAAAAAAATAATATATTTTAATTCTATTTAAGGAAAGTTTGTGAACTTTGTCAAAATATTTTTGTCAAAAGATCATTTTCCTATTATGTCCCACACCGATCACACTGGAACATACGTAGAAGATCAATATAGCCTGGCTAAGGATGATACACAAATCAAGGAATGGTCCAATTTTTTTTTTATACTTTTTAGTTTAATTAATATTTTATACTTTTCAGAAAAAAATTAATTATATTGTTAAAGATTAAATCGTAAAATAGTAAAAAAATATATAATTAATTTTTACAATTTAAATAATAGAAAATTTTTATTTATTTAGTAGATAATTTTTATTTAGAAAAATAGTAAATTTTAAGAAAGAAGATAAAATTTATAAGATAGAAATAAAAATAAAGAAAAAAAAATCCACTTTTATACATAAGAATTTAATTGTAGATTTATAAATGGAAAAAATTCCCAAATATCATATTACTTTATAAATTTATTTGCCGGGCCTGACATGTCTTTTGGGATAAATTGATTTTTCTTCGTAAATTTATATTAATTTAGGAAGCATGTATCAGAAAATGCTTTTGCGAAAAAGATGATAGGTTCAACCAAATAGATTTAACTATTTTAAAGCATGTTTTTTATATATAATACAGTCATACACTCAGATAACTATAATTAAATATATTATTTATTCTACGTTATAAATTATAATCATACATAATATATATATATATATATATATATATATATATATATATATATATTCTAATTTAGGTGAATCTATTTCTATGTTGTGCTATTTTACTTTTAGTTTTCACAAAAATGTGAACACTCGAAATTATACGCTTTTGTTAACACTGGTTATTAATAATAAAAATATGCAGCATTATATCTTTATTATATATACTAGTCATTAACAATAAAAATACCTAACATTATCTCTATTTAATTTAAAATACCCATCTTACACACGTAGTAATGGCAGCTGAACAGTTATTCTGAATCTTTGTTTTCATTATTAATACATATTGAAAGTCAAATACCAATTAAATATATTAAAATGTTGTTCCATTCAAATAAGATTTCTAATTATTGGATCCTTCCTTTCTTCAACCATGCTTACAAAAAAAAAATGTTAACTCAACATGTGTTTTAATTTATTATTAAGTTAAATTAATTAGTGGTTAAGATACTAGATGTATCCATGCATAATTCTAAGAACTAAGAACAAGTTGATTGCAGGAATACAGGAAACTTGATCCTTATTTCACAAAAGTCCATAACTGAAACATAAGGAGAAAATGTTAGTTCTTAGTAATGTAACATAGAAGAAGAGTTAATAGTTCTGCAGAAGTGTTAGAATCTCTGATGGTGTTGTTAGAGATATTAATTTCATATATAGAAAGTCAGAGCCATTTGATTATTGTTAATTTCAATAATAGCCGTACTGTGTCCCTTAAAGGCAGTGTTGGGACATTCCAGTTGAATAAATAAGCATTAAAAAACCGTCCATTATTGAGTTTACATTAACTTAAGCTTTCCCACAAGGAACCACATAAGCAACTTCACTTATTAAATTGCAAATGATTGCTATATATTGGGTCCTATAATTCGTGAGTGTTAGACTTGTTTGGTATTTTGAATAGAATAAAATAACAGAAGAAAAAGTCTCCATGGGTATCTGCATATCCTCTGAATCTTCAGCGATTCATGGAGCGCCTGAAGAAGCTCGTGATGAAAATGTGTTAGTGTTTGAAGCAACCAAGCTTCTAAGGGGACTATCCTCTGCTTACTCTAAACAAGGTACCAAAGGGCTCAACCAAGATGCTGCAACACTTTGCCAGGTACATGTTTGTTATAATGAAACTATCTCTGACTATTTTTTTTTTTCTTCTGAATCCTATACTCACTACGAAGCACGTGAAATTTATTGTAACTTCTCTTCCTGCTTCCTTTATTAGGTTTATGGGACGACAAACGCAGCGTTTTGTGGAGTTTTTGATGGGCATGGAAGGAATGGTCACGTAGTGAGTAAAATAGTGAACAACCGTTTGTGTTCACTCATAGTGGACCAGAAAAAAGTGCATGCAAATATTGAAAAAAAGAACAGCATAAGCCATGTGGAGACAGTAGAAGACGAGTCTTCAGCTCTATTAAACAAGAATTTTCAAGAATGGAAAGAAGCCATTCTTGATGGTTTCAGGGTGATGGACAAGGAGGTGAAGTTACAAGAGAATCTGGATTGCTCTTGCAGTGGAACTACGGCTGTGATTGTCATAAGACAGGTAAACCAAGTGAACCGAATCTTTGATCATATCATATGTGCCTCAGTTTTTGGTATTTAGAATGGAAAATATATAGTAAGTAATAAGCATGCGTATGGATAAATTAACAGGGTGAAGATCTTGTCATAGCTAACCTTGGTGACTCGAGAGCAATCTTGGGGACAATCTCTGACGGTGAAATCGTGCCCATTCAATTGACCACGGATATGAAACCTGGATTACCTTGTAAGGCTAATATCACCGTTCTTGTTGAAGCTAAGTAAATTAATGTGAGCCTAAAAGAAAATGAAAAGTAAATAACGTGAAATGCAGGCGAAGCAGAACGAATAAAAGGTTGTAATGGGCGTGTATTTGCCCTGAAGGAAGAACCACACATCCAGCGAGTGTGGTTACCAGATGAGAACTCTCCAGGTCTAGCCATGTCTCGGGCTTTTGGGGATTTCATGCTCAAAGACTATGGCATCATTGCCATCCCTGAAATTTCGCATCGCACTCTAACATCTAGCGATCAATTTATTGTTCTTGCAAGTGATGGGGTAAGTGTTTTATTTTGCATGTTAATTTGCTTGTTTGGATTTTTCTTTATTGAGTTTTTGTTTTTGTGATTTAGGTGTGGGATGTGCTGAGCAACAAGGAGGTTTCCTCAATTGTGTGGGCAGCAGACACTGAGAATGAAGCAGCAAGGGCTGTAGTGGAAGCAGCAGTTTTAGCATGGAAAAACAAGTATCCTTCTTCCAAGTTAGATGACTGCACTGCCGTTTGCCTCTTCCTACAGAAGAAGCCACACTTTCTACCCGTCAAAAGTGGAAATCCCTGATAAGGCCCTTTTTTCTTGGTAACAAAGTTGCCATGTGAATGTTCGTTGGGAAGTTAGATGACAGATACAAGCCATATAGAAAGCTGATAAGAAGATGTACTGCTTCTGTTATTCTCTGTTAGCATCCTCTGGTTTCTCTTTTCTACTTTATAAATCTCCATGTATCTCCTATAATATAATCTTCTACTCCACTTAATACACCATGACTTCTTTTTCTATTAAATTTTGATGAGTGGTGTAATCGGATGATAATTAACAACCCTAATTTCAGGCGGTGATAGTCTGCTCAATTATCAGGAGTATTACCTTTGCACAGCCAGATTATACAGAAAATTAAAAATAAGCTATGTGATTGAGAGAAAAGGAAAGAAAAAGAATAATATTAAAAAAAGTGTAATAAGATACTTTTCGAATAATACAACTTATAATTGTATGAGGATTAATAGGTGTATGTTTATAATTTTTCTACATAAATAATCTAAAAGAAATAGTCGCTTTTCGAACTCAAAGAAAGACGCGCTGACAAACCTAAATTTTGCGAAAACGTCGGCCAGCTGGAAGATCAATACGTCCAGCAGTGATATCTTTTCTCTTTCCATTTTGTGGCTTTTATTTTTTATTTTTTATTTTTGCCCGCGAAACTATATATTAGATGGCAGTAAGGCAAAATGAATAAAGCCCTGTTTTTACCATAAACATCATTTTTCCTTATAATGAATTGTTGCACAAGCCAAAAAACAAAAACGAGAGCCGCAGGGAGAGGAAAAGGGAACAGAAGGAGAATGAAGTATAGCTCCAGTCCCAAAGGAAAAATGAGGGATGTGTCCGTAGAATTCCATCTGAGAGGGAAGAAAAACTTGTCAAGTGATGAAGGCCACTCTACTTCCAGATTCAGGTTGCATCATTGACTGGATTCTCTCCCAGAAGATCATCATCATATGATACTGGTATCCTTAACCTATCATGCACAGATATAGGTTTTTCTTCAGAAGGTGCTGGCTCATGTTGATTCTGCAGCTGGGAAACATGAAAATTACTGTCCAAAACATTGGCCTGATCCCTGCCAGAGAATGAAAAGGGCACTCCTTGAGAAGAATCGTCTTTCTTTGGCACAGGTCGTTGCGTCACATTAGGCTGCTTGAATTGTTTCTGCATTACGATAAACATGAAGCACAAAGGCAAAAACAGAACCAGTTAGTAAACAACAACGAAGAATTTCAAGAAGCATTTGTTCGTCATAATTAGTTAAGAAGATGGAATGATGAAAGGGATAATCCCAAACAATTCAGCAATCTTGGTCAGAGGTTTGAACACGGATTAAAATAGATATCTCGATCACAAATTTGGCCCAAATTTTTTGCTTTATGTTTCAAAAATCTCAATCACAAATTATACCAAAAAACAGAATACCATTAAGCGCAAACAAATTTCAGCAATGCCCTCATCTCAGAACCAGAGGCATTGGAGCTGATAACCAAATTTTCTTTGCATAGTGGGGATTTGTTCTTTTCCATTAAGGTTAATTGAAGTTGAATTGAAGTTGCTGGAGCAGAAAACCTGTCCATATTACAGAATCTGAGGATATAATTGAACAAAGTATGCCTCTAACATCCACGGGTACATATTTCAAGAAGAAACATCGCAAGGCTTCATCCTTGTGGGATCTCGGTAAATCAGTGTGTAATCATGTCTGTCAGTGTCAACTCGATTTTCTCACCAGTTACCATTTCACACTTAAGTAAACTACAAATTACAGTTTTAAGAGATCCAAGTCAAAAAATGCTAACCATAACTTTCTTAACCTTACATGCTTATTAACGCCATACCAATACCATACACACTTCAGAAATCAAAGGCAAACCTTTAAAACAATGAGGCCCTTCCTTACTTTAGTTGGATGGAAAAAGAACCCCTTCTTACAAAAAACTCGCGGTGATTAAATAAAAGAAACTTTATTGTAGTGAGAAACCACATTTAGGCAAATTGTCAGATGATACTACCCCCCTAAAAAAGAAAAAATTCATTGTCGCTGGATAAACGGGAACAATACCTTTTATCTTTTGAAAAGATTGTATCAACTAGACAGCTTGCCCAGATTAGAAATTAACAAAAGAATAACAAAATTATGAAAGGTTAAAAAGTCACACACCTCAAACTCCTTTGTTTTTTTCATTATCTCTTTAAAGACCTTCGGTTCCCTAACTTTTAAGATGCTCCACAATATGCCACCCCCTGTCCGGAATCGTCTACCATCAGCTGTTCTCTGGCCGCCACAAGCCTGTATTGCATCCACCTGTAACTTCCCCACATCATTATACTAGTTTACAACGTATCAATTAGAAAATTGGGGCAGATTATAAATTAACAAAAAAGAACGAAAATGGTACTCTCAGTAGAAATTGAAGGGTACAAGTGTAGTTAATACACAATATGAAAATAGTTGATATTACTGTGATTCCATGCAAAGCACAAAACACATGTAATAGAATATAAGGTTTAATTGTACTTTTGCTCCTTAGTATTTTTTTACTTAAATTTAGTCCCACAATATATTTCCAACAACTCCTTCCATATGTTGGTTTAAGGTGAATTCAAGATATTGAAATCATTTGAAAGGTTCATAAATCATTAAAAAAACAAAAAAGAGGATTTGGGTGATACAGGTAGAGGTAAACCGATAGATACCTATTAGTAGTTGGTTAAGTGTCCTAGTGAAGGAATTAGTTAGTTGGGCCGGCTGAGATAGTACAAAACAAACATCATATATTGCAAAAAAGAGGAGATTGGGATTTGAGAGAGAAATCATCTTAATATTTCAGAGAGGATTAGACTTCTTGACAAAGTGAAGAGTCCTGATCTTGAATATCCAAGAAAATGGTGGGTTTTGCATCCTCTAACCCTACCCTATGCCACATCATAGATTATGCTAAACCAGTTCTATCAACTGGAATCAGAGCTTTGATTGTGCGGCTGTGTATTAAATCTTGAAGATGATTCCAACATCTGATGGAGAAAAGGCTTACTAGTTGCTGACCTAGACAGAACAGTAATTTAAAGCCACAGGAACATGCAAAGGAAGAGAAGCTATCAAATGGTAGCTAACAGAGAAATTGCACAGAATGCAGCCTGGTGGATGACTTAAAGATGCTACACAAAAAGTTCAAACCCAAGTGTGATTATAATCAATTGCATCGGTATGCCAGAACTGCAAAATCACGGGGAGCTAAGTAAAACAAAAATGAAGATGACGAACCTTGGGTGCAAGAAAAGATAACAGAAAAGAGTCTGAGAACAAAACAAGGACCAAGGAAAACAAAAGAATAAAGCTACAAGAACCGGGCGAAGCCCAACAACATTACCCACATAATCAAAAAACAAAAAGAAAAAGTGAATTTCCTGAGATCAAGAATCATAATGGTAAGGATTGCATCAATGGCAAGTTGAAAATCTCTTTATAGATTACAAAGATGAGGCAAAAATTGAGGGAAGTCCTATCTTTGGCATGAAGGAGAGGCAAGGACTGAAACAAAGGCAGCTATTCTTTATTCTTTAAGACCGGATTGAGTCCAGTTTCTCAAATATCCCAGGAAATCATTCATTTGTATCTTCTAATCCTAGCCTACAGCAGCTACCACACATTGGCACAGCAACTGGGATTTCAGGCTTATTGAAAAACCCTGATTTCCTCTAGATTCTGAACCAGTTCGTTCAGAAACTGATAACGGTCCTAGAGGAATAAAATTTGCAGGTAAACCGAAACACAACTCTGAAGCCATTACACCAAATAGAAAAAGAAGAAATTACATCAAATAGAAAACGAAGAAATAGAGAGTAACTGATACAATGATTGGTTATAATATTACAAAATTACAATAAAGAAGCACCTAGTCCCTTTACTTGATAGTGCTATGGTAGTGCAAAAATCCTTGCAGCGTAAAGCAGCAGATTTCAGGAAGCAAACGATTTTCCAACAAAATGCTAGATCAGCAGTTAAATGCAACCTTCAGCGTGATTAATACACAATTAGGTGTTATGGTAAATCCGTTTAAAATATAAACTAACAGAGCACGATTTTCCTGTCTAGACATAACAAAAAATTCCTTACAGTACCTGGCATATTTAATGTTAAATCTTAAGTTTACCATCAACAGTTCCTGATCTGTTAGCTATTCGGCCATACAACTTAACTAAAAAAGAAAAGAACGTTGAAAGAGGTCATGCCAAAATCAAATAATAATCACGATAATAAGCAGTACATTGAAAAAGAGATTCAATTTGGCTTTGAAATTGTAAGTTGCCACAATGAAGTGGACAAAAATGACATATGCCCAGTTTGTTTGTGCTTTTTCTTTAAAGAAAAAAATGTTTATAATGTAAACACTTCTTTAGTCATTTTTGTGCCTTTTTTCTTCTAGAAGCCGAGTAGTTTCTAGACAAAAAATTGTATCATAGAATCAATTTTTTAAAGCTTAACAAATGAGCCCTAGAGAACCATTAGCTTCCTTTTCACCAGCACATGCTTAATAAATTCTTAATGGGACCAAAAGGAGAAAACGTTCTCCATATATGCATAACTGACAATATGAAGCAACAAATATTGACATCAACCTTCACAAATAGCAAATAATGAAGTGGTTCAGCCAGGAACATCGAAGCTCAAGTAGAGAGTTGGAAGGAGCAAACTAGCATCTGGAAGGAAAATCTGCAAGGTTAGGGACAAAATTGCACACATCAGAGAATATGAATAGCTATATGGTGCTTGAAAGAGTGGATAAGAATAACCAGCTCAAGGCTGACCCAAATCTTTTAGGACCTTAGCCCCAACACAGGTGAGCAAATTATGTCTCCTCCCAACCATATCCATATTCTTGTAGAAGAAATGAATTCACATAACATAAATACAAATTTATTTCAAAGAAATGCAAAGCGCAAACCAATGGGAAATCAAGAGAGAAGGCCATTAAAGGTAGTGACTGAAGCCAAAATCGAGTGTATTCAGAAAGTAGGCATAGGACCATTTGAACCCAACCACATTTGGAAAATTAGAACCAGAAGTAGCTGGTATAATAAGACAAACTGTAAAAAATAATCACTACTGTGCAGCTGTACCTCGAAGTAATCCCAGTAAAACTAACACCACCATAGACAATCAACCTTACCAACAAAAACCTATATATAATTAGCTAAAATAAGAATTCAGACAATGTGAAATCATTGTCCAAATGACAGAAACAACTAGTAGGAACTAAGACAAGAAACAAGGGTAAGAAATTATTGAACAGAGACAGCAAACTCCAGTGCAACTAATGGAGTCAGGAGTAAATCGTTGGAATGGTACAGAACCTGTACAATAACTATCATAGCAGTTATTAAACAATATTATCAAATATCAATGTTATTCAACTCATACTATGCATTGTTGCTAGGTGGTTCTTAAACTATTTCTAATTTCCAATTGGCCATGGTATTTCACACAAAATCTGACAGCTATAATAACAAACACAGTAAGCTGGCTTATTAAACCAAAATTGAGTATATAACAGGGTTTCAATACCTCATTGACAAGATCGCTTAATGCAGAGATCCCAAGGCAGCCCACAGCAGTGTATACCATGTAAGACTTTTTCTCTTTCAGTCGTCGACACGTATCTAACACAAATCTGAAAAACAGACAAATTGTTAGAAATTCAATGCTAGGACAGAAAGGCTGGTAAAAAAATTAAAGGGACAAACAGAAAAACAACTTTATATATTAGATCCATACCGGGTTGAGGATTCAAATACAATATAGGTTAAGGTTAAGATAACAAATGAGCAGTGAACAATACTGCATTTTCCAACCATATAAAAAGGAAGAAGCAAATACATAATTATTGAATACTTAGTATTAGAATTAAAAATTGCAATGGGTCATGGAGGCAACTGAGTTATGTCATTGGCAGTGACTTTGGGGCTACACCAACAAACAGCATATACTTTTCTATGTTCGGTAATAGAACTTGCATGATTTGAATAAAAGAGGAATAGTTACTAAAGCAAAACACAATCATAAACTAGAAAATATTATGAATCCAACCATCCTTATTATTAGGATTCGAAACTGTATTGGGTTACAAAGGTATTCATAAACAATACATGAAAGAGAAAAAACAAAACTTATGGCCGAGGTGTGAGGAAACAAAGAAAAACAGCCAAAAGTGCAAGGCTGAAGGGCTTGGAACTGCGTGTTCCAATTGTTGTTGAGCTGATGATTTGATACTTATGCAAAGAACTTGGAGCAAAAGTTGGATATGGGACTATGGGGTGAATTGGAACAGTTTTTTTTTTTTTCTGGTTCTGCTGTCATTTAT